>NPIE01004710.1_pt3 | contig 24414 bp, 30 predicted proteins | sample 8637661 | NCBI WGS metagenome assembly NPIE01 (sample SAMN07420842, study PRJNA396082) | bioreactor metagenome | isolation source: sample BA12 brine-fed electro-methanogenic bioreactor BA | place: Japan: Kochi | collected 2016-12-09
TTTCCCAATCCTCCAAAAATCGCTTTTCCAAAGAATACGCCGAACACAGTCGCAACTGCTACAACCCATAGTTTCACAGTTGGTGGCAGCATTAGCGACAGCACCAAAGGTGAAACAATCCAAGAGCGATCAAACTCAAGTTTTCTTATTTTTGCGAAAACCCACTCAACGAGTCCGCCAAAGACCAATGCCACCGCAGCGACAGCTAAGACATAAGCCCCATACAATATAGCTGCCACAATTAATAGAATCAGCAGACTACCGGAAAAAATAAAGAGGTTCTTTTGGCTAGGGACGTGAGATGGCTTTACTTGCATTTCTTTTGTCATATAAACCCTACTTTCTAAGTTATTTTTGTCATTAATTTTATTTATTATATGACGTTTATCAGTCGCTTTTTTATGTGATAAAAAATCATTTGTATTTACAACATAGAAACAACCACTGATAAACGAAATTCAATAAGTAATGTGTTTGAAACAAGTCATTCGATCAGAAGACTTTGACATTGTTATCCAAAAAAAGATCACAAGTCTTGAAGTATGTAAATCAAAATCTGAAGTAAATAATTATGTCATCCTAGAGCCTCCTTGTGGCATTTATTATAGCATTATTCGATTTAGATTTGTTAAGGTGACCCAAAAATTATCAATATTTTTTCGCCTTATAGTTTTCGGAAAGTCTGTTTAGACAAACAGCAAGTATTTACAAAAATGGGACTTTAAAAAGTAGATATCAAGAAGTCATTTAGGGGAAAATATGCTATAATGAAATAAAATTTGATTTAAATCAGCGATTAAGAGGATGCTTGACTTGAATATATCGCTTCAAGTTTAACCCAATAGATTGTGTAGTTTGATGAATAATGTAAGCAAAGGAGGCAACCATGAACAATCAAAGAGTATTTGATGAACTAAAAAATCTAAATAGTACGATTAAAAGGAAGGGCGCACACAGACCTTTGTTTATCATCATATCGATGATCATTATAGTCGCATTCGTATTGCTTGTCATTGATACGGATCGATTTTTAACTCCGTTTGTTTTGATGTTTTTCTTTGCGTTTATGATGTTGATTATCGCTTTGTTCCTCTGGGCTTTATCTGCATCGAAAGTAGTCAAGCAAAAAGTTTACAACACCATTCAGATTGCATACAAATCCTTTATCGATNNAAGGCTTTTGTCGAGCAATACAACAATAAGCACCAACAAGACTTTCTAATTGATGTGACAAGTGATCGCATCGACAAACTTGATTGGGTACTTGTACCTAGCTATGCAGCTAAGGAAATCGATTATGTCATCAAGGATGATACAGATTTGTTCACCATTTTTCATGGTTCTTTCTTCAACGTTTTTGGTGAGAAACAACGTAGAACATACTATCTCAGAGGATTATATATCTTTGTTGATGATATTCATGGCGAGGATATGAAGTATCAATCAAAGCAGCCAATCTATCAAGGCATTATCCATACATTNNGCTTCCATACATTGAAAGATGTCGTTCAAGAAAATAGTTATGATAACAGCCGCTTTGCTTTCAAAAAAGACTATCTTGGAGGTGCCTTTTTTGCCGCTCATGAACAGGACATACCAGAACGCTTTAAAGCATTAATCAATGCCATTGAATCAATCGATTTCATCAGTTTCTATGCCATTGCCATGCATCAAGGACAATTACAGATAGCGCTTCAAGAAAAAACCAACCGTTTGCCTTATATTAAAAAATACCAAGACGAAGAGTTAGCAGCCATCGAGCGCGTCGTTCAAGAAAACTTGAGTTTGCTTCAGACTCTTCAAAGGATCATCGAAACAGACTATTAATTTAAAAACGATAGGTAATCCGTTTTTCCAACTATAAACCTCATTTGAAACGCAAAAGGAGATCTATATGACGATAACGAATTTTCTCAAAAAAAGAATGCTCTTACCCATTATGTTTGTGTTTTTGTTTGCAATGGCCTTTGTTTTTGATAGCCCCGGAGCGATATTTAGTGGCTATGTGAATATTCTACAAAGTCCAAGTGTCTTGATCTCTGATTATCTACGGATAGGAGGATTAGGTGCCACATTATTCAATGTTGCGACCATCATTCTCTTTAACGTCATGATGTTGAGATACTATCGGTTTAAGATGTCAGGACCTATTTTTGCCGGTGTTCTAACCATTGCCGGATTCTCTTTCTTCGGGAAGAATATCTTTAATACCTTACCCATTTATTTTGGGATATATCTCTATGCTAAAACACAAAAACTGGAGTTTAAATCGTTTATGATTGTGGTTTTGTTTTCCACTGGTATTTCACCGCTTGTCAGTTTTATGATTTTCGGCACAGGCTGGCCGCTTTACTACGGCATCCCGGCCGGCATCATCGCCGGCATCATCGCCGGTTTTGTGTTACCCGCTTTTTCAGCCCATACCATTCGCTTTCACAGAGGGTATAACCTCTATAATATCGGCTTTGCCTTAGGTGTGCTATCAATGCTCTTTGCAGTGATTCTTCATAGTTTCAGTATCGATCTAAGCGTTGGCGGGCCAACCAGCGAGGCTTATCATCTTGAGTTGGTCATCATTGGGATTGCCCTATCCCTGATTTTCTTGGTTTCAGCCTTTATATTAGATCCCAAGGTGCTAAAAAAATACCCTCAGCTCATTAAGAGCTCGGGTCGATTGGTCAGTGATTTTATCAGAGATTATGGAAATCCTGTATCAATGCTTAATGTGGCGGTCATGGGCTTTATTTCCATCGGTTTGTTATTGCTATTGAATTTGAAGATGAATGGCCCGGTCATGGGTGGCGTTCTAACCGTCATGGGATTCGGTGCCTTCGGTAAGCATCCCAGAAATTCCTTGCCAGTTATGTTTGGGGCTTGGTTGGGTGTTACCCTAACCAATTACTCCTTGGATAGTGTTGGGATGGTCATCGCTTTATTATTTGTGACCGCAGTAGCGCCGATTGCGGGTAGGTATGGGATTATCATTGGGATTTTAGCCGGCTTTATCCATATTTTAATTACGCCATTATCGTACACATTCCAGGGTGGGTTTGATCTTTATAACAACGGTTTTGCTGCCGGTTTTGTTGCAGCGTTGATGATTCCATTTTTGGAAGCCATAAAAAAAGATAAGAAAACGGAGGACGCATATGAATAGAATAGAGTGTAGAATAACAGCCAAGATAATCAAACAATTGAGCCTATTTCTGATGCTTCATGGCGTGACCAATTACACACTAAGTTTTAGTGCTAGCGAAGACGACGTTACCTTTATTGTTGAAGTGGATCGCCTTAAAGAAGATTTGATCGAACGAATGAAAGAAAAAATAGGTAAACAAAGAGAAATTGAAGTAGAGATTTATGGTTGGGAATTACTAGGTGATACTGACGAAAGGACAGAATTAGATGTCTTGGGGGTTTTAATTGACCATATAGATGTTCAAGAGAGAGATCACAAAACAGTGATTACCATGACGAGACGCCAACAAAAAAAGGCTGGATAGGTTGATAAGTTAAACATATAAATATAACAATAATGCTTAAGGATGATGAGGAGAAGAAATGAAAAGATTACTGGTTTTCATGCTTTTTTTACTGCTTGTTGGTTGCCAACAAGCACCAAGTGAAGCACTAAGAGCATGCATTCAGCGCTGTGATGTTGAAGAATCACAAGAGATATTTTCTGATTATTTGGAAGCCTTAGCCATGGAAAACCACATTAATATTGATTTGGATCATTTGACGAGAGCTGGCTATGTTTTCAGCAACGCCAATCCAACAATGACAGCGATCAACTTAGTTTACTCCAGTGAGCAATTGAGTTATCTCGATACTTTAGATTTGCTCGATGATTTACACCCCGTTTATCATCTGCTTGAGGATGACTTACTAGCTATGGAGACAGAAAAATGGAAGGATATCAATGTTGGTCTAGCAATTAAAGAAGACTATAATGATTACATTTTAACATTTAGCACCGACGAATGGGAGAACTACAAGCAGCTATATGTTGAAATGGATGGATTTGCTGATGATTATGAAATCTTTATGAGCAACGTCCTCGAACATCTTTGGATTATATTTGCCTATCATGATGAATATCGTATTTATGTCAAACTTGTGACAGACCATGGTTACATTCATATGGAAGCAGCACATGGTGCAAACGAAATCATCCTAGACATCAATCCTTCCTCAGATTTAGGCGCATCCGAGGTTTATCAAAATGATTTAGCTGAAGCAATTAAAGCGTCGCTTAATGATCAATATAACGTGAACATTGAAGCTTCATAGCAATTAAACATTGGAGAAAAACATGAAAATCGACATAAGAAACGAACGACCCGAAGATCAATACAAGGTCGAAAAAATGACACGAGAAGCTTTTTGGAGTCAAGAGCAGGTGGACAAAATGAACATTGGCGCAACCGAGCATTATTTGGTCCACATCTTGCGTGATAAAATCGCATTGCCAGAACTTAACTTAGTTGCGTGCATAGACAATGAAGTTGTAGGACATGTCCTTGTGAACAGAGACTGTTATGTGGTCAATGAATCGACCAAAACAGAAGTGTTAAGCCTTGCTCCCCTAACTGTGGCTAAGGCATATCAAAATCAAGGGATAGGGACGCTGCTCATGAATTACTGCATTGATCTAGCAAGAAAAACCGAGTACCCTGCCATCATTATTTATGGTCATCCAAACTATTACCCGAGATTTGGCTTCAAGGATGCTAGAATATATGATATCACGACTGAAACTGGCGATAATTTTGATGCATTCATGGTGCTGGAATTGCACCAAGGAGCGCTTGCTTCAATCAAAGGTAGATTCATCATGAGTGAGTTGTTTGATGAAGACAAGTATTTACCCAAAGCCATCGCATTTGATAAAGAACATTTCAGTTTTTTTGAATGAATGAAACAATGTCAAAGGAGTCATTATGTTAAAAAGCGGCATTATCTATATTAAATCCGAGCAAGAGGAACGCATCGAAACCTATGGTTATAGGGACCTTGCTAACCAAATACAAAATAATTCTGAAACAAGGTTTCCAACTGCCTCTGCAGGAAAAACCTTTGTAGCAGTTGCAATTCTTTNNNNAGACACAACCTTAAAGGATGTCCTGACCTACGATTTGGGAAACGTTGATCTAAATGTGACTGTTTACATGTTGTTGACGCACACCTCGGGGGTTCCTGATTATTTTGATGAAGATGAAATGGATGATTATGCCAAACTATGGGATCAGAAGCCGAATTATTCAGTCAGAGGCAATCTGGATTTGCTTCCTCTTTTTATTCATAAACCCATGCAGTATCATCCTGGTCTTAAGTTTAAATACAATGATTCAGGTTATGTCTTATTGGGCTTGATTATTGAGGCTGTGACTCAACAGCCTTTCGACGACTACTTAAACGAACTTTTATTTCAACCCCTAGAAATGAAGCATACCGGCTATTATGAGTTAGATCGATTACCCGTGAATTGTGCAAACGCCTATATTTGGGACTCGATTACCTCGTCTTACTATACAAATATCTATAGTATCGATGCCAAAGGCAGCGGTGCTGGTGGCGCTTTTACGAATCCAAGCGATATCCATAAGTTTTGGGATGCTTTGGTGAATCATCGGATTCTTTCAGCGTCAATGACAGAGAAAATGCTAGAAAAACATCAGAAGGTTGGTGATTGGGGCTATGGCCTCGGTGTTTGGTTGGATGAGCATCAACAACCCATGATGATTGGCGAAGACCCAGGAGCGGCATTTGTCAGTCTTTACAATCGACAAACAAACCAAGAAATCACGATTATATCGAATATGCAAGAAAACGTTATTGAGCTGTTGTATCAACTCAAGAAGTCACCTTGAAACATGATTTGAACTCGTTGATCGAGACCGAATGATTTCGGTTTTTTTTTATTGACAATATGACTAGATATTGTTATTCTATTTTAGGTACTTTGAATATCAAAGAAAATGGGTGATTACATGAAGTGGATAAAGAGTGATGGTAAAGTTGTCATTTCAGGCATCCTTATGATGCTGACGCTCGGATCGGTATACAGTTATTCAGTCTTTCGTTTACCCATCGAGGCTTATTATGGCGTTTCTGTCAGTCAGAGCGGAATTCCTTATATGCTGAGTCTCTTTTTTTATGCCGTTTTCATGGGTGTTAGCGGCAGACTTCTTGAGAGAATTAAACCTTATAAAATCATGCTTACTGGCATTTTTTTCGTCACAAGTGGATGGGTCATATCTTATTTCGCTCGAAGCTTTATGCTTTTATCGATAGGCTATGGTGTTTTTATCGGCACTGGTATCGGTTTGATTTATGGCATCCCTTTGATGGTCATTACCAAGCGATTTCCAAAACGCAAGGGCTTATATGTTGGCTTAGTGCTTTTAGGCTTTGGTCTTAGTCCTCTTATAACCGCACCGCTGATTCGTGTGATGGTTGATAACATTGGCTTGCATACAGCCTTCTTGACCATGGGGATTATCACAATGACTATACTCATGATTATCTCTTATTTCTATCGGCATTCTGACACAAAACAACAGACTGAAGCCGTTGTAAAAATGAGCTCTACCATTCGAGATCATCGTTATCAACTGCTATACTTGCTCTTTTTTATTGGTACATTGATTGGTCTAAGTGTGATTGGCTTCAGTGCGAACTATGCAAATGATGTGTTGTCATTCACATTAAAAGAAGCAGCGTTTCTACTGTCAATATTTGCCATTTTTAACGGTCTTGGTCGTGTTCTATATGGATATTTCGCAGACAAAATCAGCTTAATAAAACTGATGTTATGTTCTTATTCATCCCTGGTCGTTAGTACGGGATCTATACTCTTGATAGGTGATAGTCCCTTGGTATTTGCCATTGCATTTTCGATCATCTGGTTAAACCTTGGAGGTTGGTTGGCAATAGCGCCCTTGGCGACATCTCAATTATTTGGAGCAGAAGGGTATGCTCGAAACTATGGTTTCCTTTTCAGCGCTTATGGATTTAGTGCAATCATAGGTGTTCTAATCAGCGGTGTATTGGTTGATAGCAGTGGCTCATATCAATCATCCTTTCTACTTTTCTTATGTCTATCTATAATTGGTATGCTGATGGCTTACTTGCTTAAATCCGTGATCGACAAGCCTCAGCACTGAAAGGATTAGCATTTTTCTTTGGTTTGACTTGTATCACAGATTCATCTATAATGATGCTGTATGAAAAACCTTCATTGTTGATAAACATGAGGCGGAGATTATATAAATATTAAATAGGGAGGACTAACATGTACAAAGCATCATAAGCCCTACTAAACGCTTTAGTGGGCGAAAACAAAAATGTCACACCACTAAAGGAGAAAAAAGATGCTTACAATTAACAATCTTTACATTAGCGACCTCAAACAAGGCAATGTCCTGATTGAGGGCTTATCAATGTCTCTGAATGATCACGATAAAATTGCGGTGATTGGAAGTGAAGGGACAGGTAAATCGACACTGCTCAAATTACTCGATGGACAAAATCTAGACTATATTGAGTATTCTGGCGAAATCATCAATTTGCAACGAAGTCATTACAACGAACAAAACATCAGTTACCGATGGAATCAACACTCTGTTTATGAGTTTCTATATGAGAATATCGATGATTCTTTAGGCTATATCAACGCTGATGTAAGGGCGAATCTTCGGGATTTTGGATTCGATTATGATTCAGTAGTAAACCGCAAAATAGGGACCTTTTCGGGTGGAGAGAAGGTCAGATTATCCATCGTTAAAGCGCTGATAAGCGACCCGGATATTCTCTTGTTAGATGAACCATCAAATGACCTTGATTTCGAGTCGATAGAACTTTTAGAAGACTTTATGATATCAACCTCTATCCCAATGATGTTTATCTCTCACGACCAAAGACTTTTGGAAAATGTTGCCAACGGCGTCATCCATCTTCAACAAGTTCAGAAAAGGACAGTTGCAAAGACCTTCTTTTATAGAGGAAGCTATGCTTCATACAAGCAACAGTACATTCGCCAGTATGCTTCTAATATGCAGATCGCAAGAAAACAAAGAGCAAATTATCAAAAAAAAATGGAAAGCTTCAGACAGATTTATGCAAAGGTTGAACATCAACAAAATCAAGCCGTACGTGCCCCAGCATTAGCTCGGTTGCTAAAGAAAAAAATACATGCCCTCAAAAGTCAGGAAAAGCGTTTTGAAAAGGAGAAACAAAACTGGACTGAGATTCCCGAAAAAGAAGAACCGATGAATATCTTCTTTGAATTCAATCAAAGAGTCAATCCCAATAAACGCATTCTCGACATAAATATCGATGATTTCCCTTTACCAAATGATCAAAGCATCAAACACATTGAACTCATACTGACAGGCAAAGATAAGGTCGTTATCTATGGCGAGAATGGGGTTGGAAAGANNGTGTCCGCCCGCTTCTTCTCCCCAGACGTGTTCATAGACTCCGTTTCGGTAGGAAAAGAAATCATCATAGACCTGAAAGTTCAAAATATCAGTTATGGTTATATACCACAGGATTATATGACGCTACTCGAAGCTCAAGAGAAGGTGGTTGATTTTTTGCTAAGGAGGCAATCGACTTACACAGAATATCGAATTCGCCAGATTCTTGGTCAATTGGGTTTTCGACGAAAAGAGATGGACGAGACACTCGAACAGATTAGCGAGGGCCAAAAACTTAAGGTGTTATTATTGTTATTGATTGCGACCGAGTCTGAAGTGTTGATTTTAGACGAACCGACAAGAAACATATCGCCAATCAATCAAGATGAAATATACGATCTCTTTTTAGGGTATCCAGGCGCCATTGTTGCAGTGACACATGATAGAGCATTTATTGAAGCGGTTTTTGATGACTTGTACGAACTAACACCTAAAGGATTAGAAAAGAAATAAAAAAGAAAACATCACCCTTAAAAGCTAGGTGATGTTTTTTATTTGGTTTCTTTAAGCTTCTTTAGGACATTCGCGGCTGTTTGATTGTACCAAGCAGCCCTATACCTAGACAAAGACATCTCAATCATCTCATTGTAGGCAGTATTTTTTTGTTTTAAAAGCAGGGTCAAGGCATTGCGCATGAGGATGGTTTTCCCCTTCCATAAATAAGCCATATCTTGATAAGCCTTCCGAAAATCTCGCTCTGATAAACTGAACAGGTCAACGATCGAGACACCCTCTTTTCCTGTAAGGGCAAACTCAGAATGGTTTGGATTAGCAATGTTCCTATTTTTTGGACAGGCAAGTTGGCAGATATCACAGCCAAAAAGACAGTAGTTTTTTTTGATCTCATCATCTGTTAGTGTTTTCTTTTCTTGGTTAAAGAAACTGATACAGCGATGCATGAGATAGCCTTCTTCAGCAAGTGCTTGTGTTGGACAGGCATCAATACAAGCACGGCAGTCTTTGCAACTGTCATCGATACTTCCGATAAGTTCTTGATCAATGTCATCATCAATGAATACTAGAGCCAAGAAGATATATGAACCATAAAGGGGGTTAATGATCAGTTGATTCTTGCCAAAAAAACCCAAACCGGATACAACAGCGGCTAATCGCTCATCATGTGGATGGTTGTCGACACCTAACTCATAGTTAATATTTAGTGGTTGCATCACACGCTTAATCTTTTCTTTAAGGATTAAATGGTAGTCCCTGCCAAAGGTATAGAAGGATCCATACAGTTTGTCTTTGGTTGACGGTATGATTCGTTTTGGATATGCTAAAGCTAATACAACCATGCTTTTATATGGATGATTGGGGATGTTAATCCCCAGTTCTTTAGCAGCTTCGATATAGCGATTTGTCTTCATTACGCGAACAAGATCGAACTCTTGATCAAAGACTTTTTTCAATTCCAGCGCATCCATTTTTAAATCCTCATTTCTTGATGTCTATATTATAGCATATGATTGATAGTGATATACTTATATGTCTGAAATGTCTTGAACAATAAAATGCAACATCCATGAAAAAAAGTATTGACAAACGTTATTGTTAATGGTAACATTATCATAGATGATAACGTTTTTGATAATGATGACGTTAGCGAAAGGAATAGATCAATGAAAAAAGATATTATAAAGGTCTTAATGCATCCTTTGAGAATAAGAATTATCCAGGAGTTGGCAACCCAAGGCAAAGCAACGACCAAAGAGTTACTGCAAGTCTGTGGAGAATGCTCTCAAGCATCGCTTTATCGACATTTAAAGGATTTACTTGAACATCAGTTGATCCAAGTGGTTGACGAAAACAACATCAATGGCATCATTGAGAAAGTCTATGGGATTCAAGATAATCTTCTTAAAGTACTTGATATCGATCCTGCAAACATGAGCAAAACAGAATATATGAGTCTCTTCAGTCAGTTTATCATCTCCTTGCTTACAGACTTTAATGCCTACTTTAACCATGAAAAAGCTATGGAAAATGTCATCCATCACATTGGTTTCTCTAGCAGTTCTCTCTTTTTAACAGACGAAGAACTGCAAGCATTGATGGCTGAAATCGCATCAATCATTTTAAAAAGGCACCAAAACAAAATGGCGCCGGGAAGAAAACTTAGAAAAATCTCTCATGTCGTGACAACGACATTGGAGTCAAAATAACAATTGAAAGTTGAGGAAAAAAAAGATGCTTATAGATTTACTTAAACAGTTTTGGCCATTGTTAGCGCTTCAGTTGACTTTGCAGGTAATCGCGCTAATCAATCTAAGCCGCAGAGAAAAAGTACGTTTTAACAACAAGTGGATTTGGGTTCCCATCATCATGTTGGGCAGCATTTTGGGTATCATTGCCTATTTCGCCTTCGGAGGACAAGCATATGAAGACGGCAGTGAAGATTAGAGGACTTGTTAAAGATTATCAAGGACTATTGGCTGTGGATCATCTCGATTTATCGGTTCCTGAAGGTTCGATTTATGGGTTTTTGGGACCAAACGGCGCAGGTAAAACGACAACGCTAAAAATGATTGCAGGGATGACTGAGCCGACGTCCGGCGACATTGAAATCATGGGAAAGAAAGTTGAATTTGGGAAGAGTCACAACAGGGAAGTGATAGGATATTTACCAGATGTACCAGGTTTTTATGATTGGATGACACCTAAGGAGTTCTTGTATTTTTGCGGCGGGTTGTATGATTTGCCTAAACACCTGCTTCAGGAAAGAACTAAAGAACTTTTATCTCTTGTCAATCTGACTAAAGCAAAAAATAGAAAGATAGGCACTTTTTCAAGAGGAATGAAACAACGCCTTGGGATTGCCCAGGCCTTGATTAATGATCCACAAGTCGTTTTACTCGATGAACCGGTATCAGCACTGGATCCCATTGGTCGTAAAGAGGTCATGGATATAATCGCATCCCTAGCTGGGAAAGTAACAGTTTTCTTTTCAACGCATATTCTAGCAGATGTGGAACGCATATGCGATCGAATTGTTATTATCAACGAAGGGAAGAAACTGCTAGAGGATTCAATAGAAAACATAAAGGATGTTCCAGATATCCGCGAGCTTGAGCTAGAGTTTGATGGCGTTGTGGATCCAAACTTCATTGAAACCTTAAAGAAGGAAGAAGTAGTCGAAGATGTCATTGTTGAACCGCAAAAAATCACCCTGCGAGCGACAGATATCAATCAATTGCGTTTGATCATCAATAAGCAACTGTATGAACACCAAGTAATGGTTAAGAAAATGATTGTTAAAGAAGTGTCTTTAGAAGATATTTTCATCAAAGAGGTAAATCACCATGCTAAAGTTTGAAATGATTAAAAAAGAGTTTAAGGAGTACCTTAGAACACCTAAAGGACTGATACTACTCATCTTATTCTTGTTCTTTGCAATCTCTAGTCCCGCATTGGCAAAATACATGAATGAGATCCTAGCTGCCGTTGCTGGCGATATCCAAATTAGTTTTCCTGATCCAACACTACAGGATGCATGGATACAGTTCTATAAAAACATGAATAGCATCTGTATCATCGTTTATCTCATCGTGATGACTGGCACAGTATCACAAGAAAAAAACAAGGGCTCGATTCTCCTTGTGTTGACCAAAAAGATTACCAGGTTGCAGTTGTTACTAAGCAAGTTTATCGTTGGATCTGTCGTATTTACAATATTATTCTTTGCTTCAAGTTTATTGAGCGGACTATATACACAAACACTCTTCGGTGCTTTTTCCTACGATGGTCTGATTCAATCGCTGGTTCTGACATGGCTTATGGGTCTTTTCTTCACTGCATTGGCATTGTTTGTCAGTGTGGTAGGCAAAACACCAACAACCTCTGCCTTACTAGGATTTTTCGGATTCGCAGTGCTTCAAGTTTTAAACATCTCGATGGATTTAGCGATGTTTAATCCTGCCGGGGCCTCTAGTATCGTCAATGGGATTATCACTGGATCGGTGGAGATAATCGAACTATGGTTGCCGATGCTGTCTGCAATTATTGCAACGATAGGATTAGTTTTCTGTAGTTACATGATTTTCAAGCGTCAAGAAATATAGTTTATTGAATTACTAAAAAAGGAGCGAGACAATTATCGCTCCTTTTGTTCTATTTGGTAAATCATATCATTTTTCAATTGCCATAAGCCCTTGGATAAATCAACATAATACTTATGAGGATGATCGAAACGTTTGACTTCATCCCAAAAACTTGCAAGTTCAACGGCTGTAAATTGTCGAATCGCCTCAAGCGAAGGCTTCTGATAGACGAGTTTACCCTTTTGATATATCGGATGATGCATCTCGACCATTTTGTAATCTGTAAATGTTTTTGTTTTCCAAGTTGCCAGCGGATCAAAAATAGTCAGCGGCTTTGAAGGGTCGAATGTTTCATCGTGCAGGCTAATCAAGTCAGCTTCAGCGTGCCCTCCATCATCATAAATCCGAAAAACTTTCTTATAATGTGGTGTTGTGATTTTCTCAAGATTGTCACTGATTTTAATTTTAGGGATTATTTCGCCATCTTTTTCAATGGCAACAAGCTTATAAACACAGCCGAAAACGGGATCGCTTTTGGCGGTTATCAATCGTTCGCCAACCCCAAAAAGATCAATTGGTGCGCCCTGTGATATCAAGGTCTCTAGAAGCCGCTCATCGAGCGCATTGGAAACGACGATTTTGCAGTTTGATAATCCCTCATCATCAAGCATCTCTCTTGCTTTTTTCGATAAATAAGTTAGATCTCCAGAGTCAATGCGGATGGCAAAATCTTCAATGCCCATTGGTAGAAGTACTTCCTTGATTGCTTTTATAGCATTAGGAATACCGCTGTTTAGCGTATCGTAGGTGTCGACTAAAAATGTTGATTGATGTGGGTAATGAGTGGCATAACTCTTGAATGCTTCATATTCAGTGTCAAAGAGTTGAACAAACGAATGCGCCATTGTCCCGCCTGAAGGTACAGCAAATAACTGATCAGCCATCACATTGCTGGTACCGCTAACACCACCTATATATGCGGCTCTTGCGCCCCAGTTTGCGCTTGATGCGCCATGTGCGCGTCTTGCGCCCATTTCGAGTATCTTGCGTCCTTTAGCGGCTGATACCATTCTGGCAGCTTTCGTCGCAATTAGGCTTTGGTGATTGACTGTCTGCAACAGAAAGGTTTCAATGATTTGAGCCTCGATGATATTGGCCTTCACAGTCATGATCGGTTCATGAGGGAAAATAACGCTGCCCTCTTTAAAAGCAAAGATATCACCTGTAAATCGAAAACTCTTCAAATAGTCAAGAAAGTCATCGCTAAAGCATTTCTTTGTTCTGAGGAAGGCAATGTCTTCTTCACTAAACCTTAAATGTTCAATGTATTCGATGATTAATTCTAGTCCTGCAAAAACAGCATAACCCCCATCATCGGGGATCTTGCGAAAGAAAAGATCAAAATAAGCATTTTCGTTTTGCCTACCTTCCAAAAAGTAGGCGTTTGCCATCGTCAACTCATAGAAGTCAATCAGCATTGTCATATTCATCTGTTCATCACTTCGATATGTAAACCTTCCATAACATCCAACGCTTTTTCATGCAAAGCAACATCGAATGAAGCGGTTGCCTGAGCATCCACAATGATGTGTGCGTTGGGTTGAGCACTTTTTGCGATGACCGCATTTGATATAACACATATGTTGGAAACTAAGCCACAGAGTTCGATGCTATGATAATGCTTTTTTTGTAAATACAGACCGAGTTCCAATGACGGAAAGGTCGGTTTTTCAAAGAAACGATCATTTTCAGTCGTCAGGGCAAGAACATCAGTTTGGAGTTCGTGTCCTTTAGTGCCTTTAACACAATGGACAACCGGTAAATGCTGTCCCTCTTCACTCTGCAAATATTGATCGGAATGCGTATCAAGCGTAAAGATGACATCATGCCCAGCTTGACGATACGCTTTAATCTTTATGATAATTTGGTCTGTTATATTTTTTGCTTCTGGGAATCCCAAAGCACCGTCAATAAAGTCGTTTTGAAAATCGACAACGATTAAACACTTCTTCATACTCGTCCTCCTTATGACACTCTTATTATAACACTTACGTCTTCCTCGGCAAATGGATTTGCCCAATACCCGAAGATTTCAAGAAACAATTTGCCTGATGGTATGCTATCGTTTATAATTAAATCAATAGGTGATGTTATGACAGGCAGGATGAAAAAATATCAAGATGCTGCGAAAAGGGCAAAAATAATCGGTTGGGATTTCTCAATCATTGACGGGATGATTGAAGAAGAGCCATTACCCTTTGATTACATTTCCATCGTCAATCGCTACCGTCATGAACAGATGACCCTTTTAGACATGGAAACTGGCGGCGGAGAGATTCTTCAAAAGTTCGAGCATCCGGCTCATTTAACCACTGTGACTGAAGCCTACCCACCAAACTATTATTTATGCAAAGAACGACTGGAACCAAAAGGCGTCAAAGTCTTCAATGTCTCCGGTGATGACCTTTTACCATTTGCCAATGAGACTTTTGATATTGTCATTAATCGTCATGGTGCTTATTCTCTTAAAGAAGTCTATCGCATCTTGAAACCAGGCGGTTATTTTGTGACGCAACAAGTTGGATCACAAAACAATCTACCATTAAGCCGTCTTTTGGCTAAGCATCGAGTACTCGAGGATTTTTCATTATTGCAGCAGATGAAACTTATAACATCTCTCGGCTTCAAAGTACTTGAGCATGACGAATGTTTGCAAAGAGTTAAATATCTTAATATCCAAGCTGTGATATTCATGGCGATGGTCATCCCCTGGGAGTTTCCTGATTTTCGTGTTGAAGATCAATACGAGACTTTGACAGAAATTGAAAGAAGGATTGAAAAAGAAGGTTTTTTTGAATCCTATGAACATCGATTTTATGTTGCGTGTCAGAAGTTAAAAAAAATATCTAATACAAGAAAGGTATAGCTATGTTTAGTTGGAAAGATTTAAGCCAATATGATTTCCGTATTGTCACCTTGTTTGAGCCCATCCAATTGCAGTGGATGTACGAATGGAAAGATCAACGCAGTATTGGTCTTCTAATGAATCATTACCCGACAGTGAGTTGGTATTTAAAACATGTAAATACCGATTTAGGATCAAAATTCCAGCACTTGGAACAAACATACAATGAAATCATCGACAAGTCATCGCTTCATTCATTGGAAAGAGCTTTGATTGATTCCATGGAAGACTGGATTATCTATGTTACAGATCCTGATGTGTATGATCAACTGTCATTTAATCGTTGGGACGATCAGGAACTGCTTTCGCTTGCTGATTTTAAAGCCAAGACTGTCGTCGATATTGGTAGTGGCACTGGCTCTCAATTGTTTAGACTTGCACCGATTGTTGAAACAATCTATGCCGTTGAGCCAATCCGGCATTTAAGACACTATCTCAAAGCAAAGGCGACATCATTAAATTTGACCAATGTGTTTATCCAAGAAGGACTGATGACTGACATTCCATTTCCAAATGAATTTTGTGATATGGTTGTTTCAGGTCATGTTTTTGGCGACGAGCCCAAGGCCGAATTGGCGGAGATGATGAGAGTCGTCAAAAAGGATGGGATGATTATATTGATGCCTGGCAATAACGATATAGATAATGCTAGACATCAATTTTTGGTAGAAAACGGGTTTAATTGGGCACGTTTTTTTGAACCTGGACCAGACGAGGGTTATGGTTGGAAAAGAAAATATTGGATGGCTAAAAAAGAAAAGTTGATGTCAGAAAAATGATAAAGATTGTTGATACCTATGATAAGATTTCATCATGCTTTATCAGTTCGACATTCGATAAAGCATCATGGCTCTCCTACCTCAATCATATTTATCCTAATTTTTCAAATCATATTTTAGAGAAGTTATCCGCATATGATTTTGAAAAGACCTGTCGACCGATTATTGAAAATATGATAAAGAGTCAAGAACGCATGGAGCTTTGTCATCAAAACTTTTTGCTTATAACAAAGGCATTGGAAGAAAAAATTATACATAATACAGGCAAATCGATTGACGTCGATATCGTCCTATACTTAAGTGGCTGTGTCGCAGCTGGTTATGCGACACAAATCGTTGGAAGAAACGTTGTTTTGCTCGGTATGGAAAAGATTATTGAGCTTGCTTGGGAACAAAAAACCGACATGTATGGTCTCATTTACCATGAGCTCGGACATCTATACCATGACATCTATGGTTGTTTCTTAAATGACTTTTCAAACGATCGAGAAACCTATTTATGGATGTTGTTTTCTGAAGGAATAGCGATGTATTTTGAACAGTTGTTGGTTGGCGATTTTGACTTTTTTCATCAAGATCAAAAGGGGTGGAAATCGTGGAATCAGAAACATTTTATCCGCTCATTGAAAGCGTATCACAGTGCGTTAAAACATCAGCCCAACGAAGCCAAACATTTTTTTGGTGATTGGTCTAATTACCGAGGTTGGGGAGATGTTGGCTATTATTTGGGCGCAAGGTTTATCCGTTTTTTGACGGCGGACTATCAGCTCGATGAGATGATTAACTTTGACATGATAAAAATCGAACAGATGTATCAAGCATTTATTGATGCAACGATCGGCGCGTTATAAGCACAGAAAAGAGGTCAATGATGAATCAATTGTTTGTTCTTGGCAGTATTAATATGGACTTGGTTTTCCAAGTCGACAGTCTGCCGGTTCAAGGCGAAACCAAACAGAGTCAGGATTTTGCCATGATACCCGGAGGTAAAGGCGCAAATCAAGCAGTAGCCTGTGCCAAGCAGAATGTTCAAACTTGGATGTTGGGTAGCGTTGGCAAGGATTCTTTTTCTGATCAATGCCTCGCCTCTTTGAGTAAAAGCGGGGTTGATACACGATTTGTCGATCGACAAGAGAAGAATATCTGCGGTCTGGCAACAATCATACTTGAACAAGGCGATAATCGGATTTTGACCTATGGCGGCGCAAATCATCATCAAGATATCCATAAGATTCATCGTGTTTTGGATGAAAATTATGCTCAGGGAGACTACATCCTTTCTCAACTAGAGATTCCACTGGATGTTGTCCAAAACGTTTTTCGCAAAGCCAAAGCGTTAGACATGATAACTGTCTTAAATGCAGCGCCGGCTAAACCATTATCTTCAGACATGTTGATGCTGATAGACTTGCTCATTGTCAACGAAAGCGAAGGTCAACGACTTACAGGTAGTGATCATCCAGAAATTATTACTCATCGTCTTTTATCAGAAGGTGTCGGCGCTGTATTGCTCACAAGAGGAGCGCAAGGTGCAATTTATCAAGACAATAATCAGCGAATATCTGTCGATGCGCATCGAGTTAAAGTCGTCGATACGACAGCTGCCGGTGATACGTTTATTGGCGTCTATTTAGCACATCGTATCGCCGGAAAAGAGATTGCTGGTGCATTGAAATATGCGAGTGCTGGCGCCGCATTGGCGATTCAAAAACTTGGGGCACAAAACTCGATTCCTTCTCAACAAGATATCGATGCGTTTATCGAAAGGAGTTTGAACAAAAGATGAAAACAAAGAAGATAATCTTAGATTGCGACCCGGGACACGATGATGCCATTGCCATTTTGGTTGCTCATGCTCACGAGAAAATTGAGTTGATGGGTATCACCGTCGTATCCGGCAATCAGACACTTGAAAAAACAGGGATTAATGCACTCAACATCTGTCAGCACCTTAACATCGATGTTCCTGTCTGTCTTGGTGCCAGCGAGCCATTGATTAAACCCAGACAAGTGTGCCCAGATATTCATGGTGAAACCGGACTGGATGGTTTTGATTTTCCTCCGCTAGAAAAAGACTATGACCCACGCAAAGCTGTCGATTTCATCAATGATGTTTTGACCCATAGTCAGGAAAAGATAACAATCGTCACAACAGGACCCATGACGAACTTAGCGTTGGCCCTGAAACTTTATCCAGATATCAAGACTCATATCGAGGAAGTTGTTCTCATGGGCGGATCTTACCAACATGGGAACGTATCGCCAGCCGCTGAGTTTAATATATACGCTGATCCTGAGGCAGCATACATCGTCTTTAACGCTGGCTTAAGGATAAAAATGTTTGGCTTGGATGTCACAAGAAAAGTCATGGTTCTCCCTGAAATCATTTCACGGATGGAAATAATCAATAACAAGGCGAGCCTTCTCTTCCCGCAGTTGATGCTTGCTTTTAATCGCAATCAAAAGAAGGTTTTCGGATTGCCCGGAGGTCCGCTTCACGATCCTCTGCCGATTGTATATCTCATCGATCCCGAAGTCTGCGAGTTGAGATTTGTCCACTGTGATATTGACATATCCCGAGGTCCAAGCTACGGAAGAACTAACTGCGATTTGTTCGGCTATTTGAAAATGCCTGAGAATACCTATGTTGCTGTTAATGTAGACGTTCAAAAGTATTGGAATATCATTGAAGCCTGCCTCAAAAAATACAATTGAAAAAGGTATGGAGATTCATACCTTTCAAGATCCTTATTGATGAGATGATTGGGGTTTAAATCTAGGTGTTTTGATATTTAGAAAGCTGAAAGTGTTGTATTTTGCTTCCACAGACATTTCAGTATTCTTGGGGCAGGTAACAACAGACCAAGGTTTAACATCATAACGCTCATCTCCTATGGAAATGATGCCTTCGCCTTCGAGGACGAAGAATGTGACTTCGACAGGGACCTTATGCGGTGGGATTTTTTCGCAACGCTTAAGAATCAGTTGTTTGATAATAGCATCCTTATGATCGACCAAGACTCGTGAATCGACACCGCGCACATTGGTTTCTATTGGTATATCTTGCAATTGTTTGAAAACCATTGATTGACTCACCTCCTAATGATTTTTCTTTAAGCCCTTCCATTATATCAAACACAATCATGAAAATGACAAGTTATTACCATATATCGATGAAAAAATAAAAAATGTTTGCAGATGTGGTTGAAATTAGCACAATCACTCTTTTATAATGAGACTGTTATGTCTCAAAAAAAGTTGATTTTGGACGGATTCGAGTTAAATCCAAATAATCAGATAAAAAATGACTTATAGGATGTTAATGAAATATTGTATAATATAATATAACAAGAAAGACAAAGAAAGGTGTGATTCATCTTGACAAAGAAAACAGGGGCAATAATCTCTTTTGTCTTGATTTTGTGTTTTTGGATAATCCTCTCCTTCAAAATGAACTTGACGATTGTCATCATAGGATTATTGGTTTCGACAATGGTTGTGATGTTTAACTATGACCTCATCTTTAATCAAGCTGAGTATAGCAGGTTGACAGTAAGGTTTTTTATTAATCTTGTCAAGCTGTTTTTTGTGCTTATTTTTAATATCGCGAAATCCAATGTTGAAGTCGCTAAAATCGTTTTAAGCAAAAAGATGCCCATTGATCCTGGTTTTGTGACCATCAAAAATCCCTTGGATAAAGAACTGAATCAGGCGTTGTTTGCCAATGCAATCACCTTGACGCCAGGCACCTTGACAGTCGATATGAACAAAGATGAAATTGTTGTTCACGGCTTGGTGAAGCAACATGTTTTAGATCTCGACAATAGTTCACTGGAAAAAGCGTTTATGGCTTTAGAGGAGGAGAAGAAATGATTGAAACTGCCGTATTGATTACAGCCATTATTTTAACGCTCCTTACCTTCGTTGGGCTTTGGCGAGCGATTATTGGTCCTTCAGCCGAAGACCGCATTGTCGCCATCAATATGATTTCGACAAAAGTGACTGTTATCATTGCATTAATCGCATTAATCACTGCCCAAGCATTTTATGTAGATGTCGCATTCATTTACGCATTATTGGGCTTTATTGCGACCATAGGTTTGGCAAAATTATTGATGAAAGGAAAGTTAGGCAAATGACAATTCTCGAAATCATCCATCAATCAATTGTAATGCTGTTTCTCGTCGCAGGACTTTTCTTTTTCGTGGTCGGTGTGGTCGGTCTGGTCAGGATGCCAGATGTTTTTACACGCATGCATGCCACCACTAAATGTGATACGATGGGAGCCGGTTTGATATTTGTGGGTCTGATTATCTGGCAAGGCTTTAGTTTTATTTCATTGAACATTTTATTAATACTAATCTTCATTTGGTTAACCAACCCCACAGCCGCACATGCCATTGCCAAAAGCGCCTATAAACGCTTGGAGTCTGGCATTAACATAGAGGAGGAAAAATAATGGTTTTTCTCAACGTCATCATTGTTATATTTCTTGTGATTTGCGCGTTTGCCATCGGTAAAATCAAGGACCTGATTGGCGCTGTTATTCTCTTTTCTGCCTATAGTTTGATGATGTCAGTGCTTTGGTTGATTCTAAAAACACCCGATGTTGCAATCACGGAGGCGGCCATTGGAGCAGGCGTCACGTCAATCCTGTTTTTTGCAGTGATCTCTAAGACAAAGAGGTATGAAGAATGAGAAAAATAATGACCAATTTGTTGTTTGTTTTACTGTTTTTAACACTCGTCTATGGTTTGATGGGAATGCCGACGGAAGCGAATATTTTTGCGCCTTCATATAATGATGTTGCCATCCACTATTTGACAAATGGAGCAGAAGAAACAAACACATCTAACTTAATAGCAGCCATTCTTGCTGATTATCGCGGTTTCGATACGCTTGGTGAAACCATTGTTTTATTTACCTCTGTCGTTGCTGTTGGTAGCGTTTTGCGTTCAACAAAATATGATAAGGAGGTAAGAGACCATGAATGATATCATCGTTAAAACCATTACAAGAATCATTATTCCCTTTGCTCAAGTCTATGGTATCTATGTGGTTTTAAATGGACATATTTCTCCAGGTGGAGGCTTCGCTGGCGGGGCAATTATCGGGACGACTCTTATCCTTTATACCCTTGTTTTTGGACGCGAAAAAGGTAAGAAAAAATTCAGCCACAGGGCGTCGGAAATCGCAGAAAGTGGCGGAATCATTGTTTTCGTCATTGTTGGTTTAGTGGGGATGATATTGGGCGGTAGATTCTTAATGAATCTCGCAGCCGGCTTCCCAGAGGGAACGCTTGGAACCATTCTTTCAGGCGGTATGATTCCACTGCTTATGATTGGTATTGGCATCAAGGTTGCCTCAACCATGATCTCTTTGTTCAACTTATTGATTGACGAGGGGGTATCCACATGAGTTTTTTGGAAAAGATAGTTGAAAACATCAACTACATCGGTGCGATAGCACTTTTCGTCATTGGACTTAGAATCGTTGTGACACACTCGAATTTGATTAAAAGAGTCTTTGGTATCAATATTATGGGAACCGGCGTTTTTCTGTTTTTTGTAGCAATAGGCAATGTGACCGGTGGAAATCCACCCATTATTGACCCTGCAAATCCAGATCAAATATATATCAATCCAATCCCTTCTGTTTTGATCTTGACCGGCATTGTCGTGGTCGTATCAATTACCGTCTATTCTTTAAGTTTGGTTATCAGAATCTATGAAAACTATCATACAATCGACCAAAAAGAGTTGTCGAAGATAATTAGCGAGGAAAACAATGAACATTGAACAATTACCGATTATCAACTTATTACTCTTATTGACAATGGCCTTAGTCATTCCCCTACTCAAGCGTAAGCCCTTTAAAATTACGCTTATATTGGGGTTTTTTGTCTTAGGTTTGGTCTTGGCATCATCCTCATATCTGCTCTGGTATGTCAATGAAGTTGATACGATTCACTATACATTTGGTGGCCATGAAGCAAGGTTTGGCATCGAGTTTATTGTCGATCCTTTCTCCGCCTTGTTCACCACGATTATCGCTGGGTTGGCGACCATCATTTATATATATTCAAGTGGCGATGCAACTGAAGGGATTGAAAAAAAGGAATACGGTCGCTACTATGTGTTACTGTTTATTCTTTTAATGTCGATGTTTGGCATTCTTTATACGAACGACTTGTTCAACACCTATGTATTCATCGAAATTTTATCAATTACAACCTGTGCCATTATTTCAATCAAGAAGAAGAAAGACACCTATACATCAGCTTTCAGGTACGTCATGATGAACGAGTTAGGTTCAATGTCGTATTTGCTCGGTGTGGCATTGCTTTACATGGCTACCGGATACACAAATATAACCTTGGTCAGTGAGAATCTTGCCAATGCATATCAGTTATATCCCTTTAACATTATTATCGCTTTAGGCTTCATGATTATCGGTCTAGGTATCAAAGCTGCCATCTTTCCTTTTCATATTTGGCTCCCGGATGCTCACTCGGCTGCACCCTCTACATCAAGTGCGATTTTATCAGCGATTGTCATTAAAGTCTATATCCTCATTTTGGTCAAAGTTCTCTTCAGAGTCTTCCATATCGATATTTTGGAAGACATGAATGTATCGACCATACTCTTGGTTTTTGCCGGAACGGGCATGATTTTGGGCTCTGTTTTTGCGATTGCCCAAAAAGACGTCAAACGAATGTTGGGTTACTCTTCAGTGGCCCAGATGGGATACATAGTTCTTGGTATTGGACTATTGAGTTTTGAAGGCCTGAGAGCAGCGTTTTTTCATATTCTATCACATGGACTTATGAAGACAGCGTTATTCTTGTCTGTCGGTGAAATTATCTTCTACAAGAAAACTCGAAAAGTGAATGACTTCGATGGCATGGGCTTTATCATGCCTGTTGCGATGGGTGTTTTTTCCATCGCTGCACTTGGTATGATTGGCATGCCCTTGACAAGTGGTTTTATTTCGAAACTCAACTTGGGTATGGCTGCCCTCGACAGCAACTTGGTTATTTTCTTAGTAATACTGGTGATTAGTTCACTGCTGAATGTTATCTACTATCTGCCAATCATCATTCTCGCTTTTCTTAAAAATGAGAAGTTTCATTATCGTATGGAATCGATTGAACCAACACCAAGAACAATGATTTTGCCGTTGATGCTTCTGGGTGTTTTGATTATCGCTTTGGGTCTCTTTCCAAACCAAATCATGGTTTTGGTCGAAGCAGCTGTGAACAGCTTNNTTATCATAGGAGTTGAGGATTAATGCTACAATTTCCCAAAGTTAGAATCTTCGACAACATGGTTAAGGCAAACTCGATACTCGTCGGTTTGTCGCTTTTGCTGCTTGGGATATATGTTGCTTATGTCGGCAACTGGTTTGGTCTGCAAGATGTCTTGGTGGATGCAGAGTTTTATCGCAGACTCATAGCGTCCCACAATATTGATTTCGTAGCGATACCGATTATTCTCGTTCCAGTCATCGGTGGTATCATCAGTCTATTCTTCGGAGAAAAGCAATCGCGAACCAGAGACATGGTGGTTGTCTATATGGGATTCATCACGTTGATTATGGTTGTCATGATATATCCCGTCGTTCTAACCAGAAACCTTGAAGTAGAAATTGGCGAAGTATTTGCTCTAGGACTCAGTTTAAGAATTGATATGTTGGCTTATACAGTCCTATTGCTTTCAGCATTCATATGGTTCTATGTGATGATATATGCCCACGAATATATGGCAAGAGAAAAGCGAAGCACACGATTTTTCTTCTTCCTAGCATTGACTTACAGTTCGGTGGTCGGCGCTATCATGTCCGGCGATCTTTTGACCATGTTCATCTTTTTTGAAATTATGACGGTTGCATCTTATATTCTCGTTATTCATGGTCAAAACGAGGAATCCTATAAAGCAGGCTACAACTATATTATCATGGGTCTGATTGGTGGTTTCCTCATACTTACAGCCATCATTTTGATGGTTTATCATATCGGCGACCTTCATTTCGCTTCAGCCATTGTTCAGCTTCAGTCTTTAGGCAACCTTAAATATTGGATCATGGGTTTGTTGGTTTTTGGCTTTGGTATTAAAGCGGGGATGGCACCTGTCCATGTTTGGTTGCCAAGA
>NPIE01009455.1_pt1 | contig 24414 bp, 23 predicted proteins | sample 8637661 | NCBI WGS metagenome assembly NPIE01 (sample SAMN07420842, study PRJNA396082) | bioreactor metagenome | isolation source: sample BA12 brine-fed electro-methanogenic bioreactor BA | place: Japan: Kochi | collected 2016-12-09
TCTCCATCACGGTCTTCTGGACGATCTTTGTAATCTGGGGTGAATCAGATCTCCTCATCTCAAAGCCGACGATATCGATCTGGTCAACCGTTGCCCCTTCCTTCCAGATGAGATGTCCGGCATACCGTTTCTTTCTGCCTGCCTGGAAGAACCGGCGATAGACTTTCTCGAACTTTATCGAGAAGTAATGCGTATCTGCATTCAACACCTCCTCTGCAAAGGCACGGAAACTCTTATTCAGCTCTTCCTCGATCTCACGGGCGATCAGTATGGTCTGTTTTAGATCAGATGGCGGTAGTTCGACAAAACAGGAATCGGTATCGCCATACAGGACAAAGTATCCTTTCTTGTCAATGATATCCCGTGTATGCTGGATGATCGCCCGTCCGACAGAGGTGACCGCAGATCCGATCTCCCGATCATAGAGCCGGAAACGGGAATACCCTGAGACACCATAGTAGGTGTTCATGATCACCTTCAGGACATTCTGCTGGAGATCGTAGAGGATGTACTCATCAGATCCATATTCAAAGGTGTTCCTGATCCGCTTCTTCTCATCCCGCTCGGCGAGCAGTTCCGATATGATGCTCCGGGTAAGTCCGTCAGGAGATCGTTTGAACCGGATCCCGTTTGGAGCCTTGATCTCACCTGAGGGATCTTTTGTCTCGGGAGAGGCATTCAGGGTCATCATCGCCATCGGGTAGAGGGATTTCAGATCGAGAACAATGACATTCTCCCGGACTCCTGTTGCAGGTTCAAAGACGGTTGCCCCTTCAAACTCATCCCCTGCTGCATTCCCCTTCGAGGGCAGGACAAACGTGCCTGATGCTTTTCTCAGGATATAGATATCAATGACATTTGATGAGTTCAGGGTCCGATCGAGCGGGCATCCGACATAACGTGCAATCTCCTGGTAGAACCGGATAATCGTGTTCTTTGCATCGATCCCGACACAGAGCTCCACATCCTTGTAATTGTACTCGATCAGCTTCACCGGATCCATCTTCCAGAGATCAAAGACTGTTCCGGTGTACCTGACTTTCCGCTCTCCGAGTTCATCCTCTGCAATTGCGTCAAGACGGTAAGACTCCTTCTGCGACCCCTGCATCTTCTTGTATGCAGTCAGGAGATCGAAGACAACACGGCCGCGGATCGCATTCCGGTCGGTCTGGCCAGGCAGACGGGAGAGATCAGCCGGGTTCAGCCCGAGTGTTGCCATCCTCCGGGTAATATAGGCGATATCAAAGTCGAGGATATTCCAACCGCTGATGATATCCGGGTTTGTATCCCTGATATGTGCAGTAAAGGCAGTGAGCATCGCTCTCTCGTCAGGATAGGAGCAGATCGTATGCCGTCCCTCGGAGAAGCAGCCGTTTGCGTACCCGCCGTTTTGTACTTCCCCCTCAGGTGATGTCTTCGCATCAGGTGATCTCAGCAGGAAGGTTGTGTACCGGGTATCAAAGGAGTCATAGCAGGTGATACAGAAGATCGGCTGCTTTTCCGGCTCAGGAAAACCATCTGAATCATCGCATTCGATATCGAGGAAACAGACGCGGGCAGGCGCATCAACATCGGCTGGACAAACCTCGGTATATTCGACGGTTGTTCCCGGCACCCTCACCCCGCCTGTTACATTGCAGTCGATCATGAACCGTGTGGCAAAGGGTATATCTGCCTCGAAATGGTGATAGCGTTCACGGACATCACGGACATCTCCCGGCCGCCGGGTATAGAGCCGGACAACCTCTTCGCCCTTGATCGTCTTTGACCGGATATCCGAGACTTCAATGGTGTCAGGATGGTTCTCCCGTGCCGCCTCACCTGCCGGGACATAGAAATACGGCCGGAACCCGGAAACATCCACCGCCACAGCCGATCCATCCCTCTTTCGCCCGAAGATATGGATCAGGGGACCGCCTGGGGCATTGCTGTACTCAACCTGGATGACTGCTATCTCAAGTTCAGACATCAAGCCTCCGGCAGAGGGACTTTAGGAATGCTCCGGCTTCATCAAGCTGCCCCCTCTCCCATGCATCAAGCGGCCAGTTTGGGATCACCTTCGCACCATTCGAAGAGACACGAACCGGAACTCCCATCGCACAGTTTGAATACCCGTATTCACCATTAAGGGAGAGTGCAGCGGTTATTGTATCGCTCTTCTCACCCTTCAGCATCCGTACAAGATCAATGATATGGGATGCCGGTCCAAAGGCGGTTCCGCCCTTGCCTGAGATAACTTCCATGCTTGCTCCCCGTAGTTCTGCGAGGATCTTCTCCCGCTCTGGAAGTGGCATCTCCCTGCCCAGATGAGAGAAGAGGGGTACCTGATGTTCGCCATGCTCTCCAATCACAAACGCAGGTCCGTCAATCCCGCGGCTTCCGAGCGCTACCTCAAACCGCCGGGAATCGAGCTGCCCGCCAAAACCAATGCAGTCCTCCTGCGGCATCCCGAGTTTCTTCTGGAAATAATAGCAGAAAACATCCATTGGATTTGAGACAACAATCAGTTTCCCACCAAATCCTCCCAGATGTTGTATACATGCCTCGGCAACAGAAAGGTTTGCATCGAAGAGGTCCGCCCTCGTCTTAATAGAGGGATTGCGGGGTGATCCTGCTGCAAATATGCAGATGTCCGCATCATGAATCCTGCCAGTCTCTGTAGAGATTGGTATATCCGTATTCGTATGGAGGAGATCGAGGGCCTGGGCGCGGAGGAGTGGCTTGTAGACATCTGCTAAAATCAACTCATCGATAATACCGAGGGTGGTAGCTGCAAAGGCACATTCTCCCCCGATTCGCCCGACGCCAAGCACTGCAAGGCTCGTCATAATACTGGTACTATGGGGTATGCTCATTATTAAACAGCACCAATTCCCTCTGGATGATTACATTACAAAAGGATCAGGTCTCTGTCGGGGGGGTTGATCTTGATAACCATCTCATCCTGGCAGCAGGAGTCCTTGGAACAACCGGAGCATCCCTCTTGCGTATGCGCCGCCTGGGTGCCGGGGGAGTGGTTACCAAATCAATTGGTCCGGTCCCAAAAGAGGGGCATGCCGGCCCCTGCCTGGTTCCGCTTGAAGGGGGGCTCATCAATGCGATGGGGCTCCCAAACCCATCAAAGAATTTTGTACCTGAACTGGAGACTCTCTCCGGGGAACCTGTTATTGTCAGCATATTCGGGGGAACACCCGCTGAGTTTGGCGAGGTTGCCTCCTGGTTTGAGGGAATTGCAGCCGGATTTGAACTGAACCTCTCCTGCCCCCATGCAGAGGGGTACGGTGCTGCGATCGGATCCGATCCCGCCATGGTCCGTGCCTGCACCGAGGAGGTGGCAGCATTTGGGAGGCCTACATGGGTGAAACTGACTCCTAATGTCACTGACATCGGTGCCATCGGGCGGGCTGCAGAAGAAGGCGGGGCAACTGCCCTTGTTGCAATCAATACCGTCCGGGCGATGCGGATCGCAATCGATCTCAGGCGGCCGGTGCTTGGGAACCGGTTCGGGGGTATATCGGGTCCGATGATCTTCCCGATTGCGCTCCGGTGTGTCTATGATCTCTATGAAGCCTGTTCGATCCCAATCATCGGGTGCGGCGGCGTCTCCTCTGCTGCGGATACAATCGAGATGATGATGGCGGGTGCGTCTGCGGTGCAGATCGGATCTGCCGTCTATGATGACTGTTCTGTCTTCAAAACCATCGCAGACGAACTCTATTCGCAAGATGGAATTTCTGCCGCCGAGCTCGTGGGGTGTGCCCATGCGTGATGGGATGCCGGTAGTGGTGACGGTGACTGAGGTCATCGATGAGACTCCGACTGTGAAAACACTCCGTTTTGATCGCGAATTTGCCATCCGCCCCGGCCAGTTCTGCATGGTATGGGTGCCGAAAATCGATGAGGTGCCTATGGGTTTCTCGTCGCCTGATTCGATCACCGTCCAGAAAGTGGGGGAGGCAACAGCGGCACTCACCTCGCTTACACCAGGAGAGATGATCGGCATCCGGGGCCCCCTTGGAAACGGCTTCACACCGAAGGGGCGGGTCCTTGCGATAGCAGGCGGTGTCGGTGTCGCCCCGCTCTATCCGCTGGCTGTAAACGGGTCCGTTGATACCTTCATCCTCGGTGCACGGACAGAAGCAGAACTCGTCTTTGCCCGTTCGCTTGCTGTTCTTACCGATCTCAAAATCGCAACTGATGACGGGACTGCCGGGTACCATGGTTTTGTGACCGGGGTGCTGGATGAGCAGATCGATCCCCTCTCCTATGATACGATCTGTGTCTGCGGGCCTGAGATGATGATGAAAGGGATTTTAAACCGCCTTTCAGATGCTGGGATTGCCGATCGCGGTCAGTTCTCGCTTCACCGGTACATGAAATGCGGTGTCGGGGTCTGCGGATCATGTGCGATCGATCCGGAAGGTCTCTGTGTCTGCCGGGACGGTCCGGTCTTTACAGGGGATCGGATCATCAATTCTGAATTTGGAACGTACGCACGGGATGCAAGCGGCCGGAGAAAACGGGTCTGAACCTATTTTGACCCATTAATTGCTTTTAGATCTCCCAGATCATTGATATTTGTAAAGGATTTCAGGTCCGGGTCAATCTCCCGGATCTCCTGAATCTGAATAAATTTTGTATTGATGCTCCTGATCATCTCACGGAGTGAGTACGAGGCATGGGTGGCGATGTATGCCTTCAGTGCATCCTTTCGATAGACGGCATGCAGGGGTTCGTACATCTCTTCATTCCAGTAGGGCACTGCAGAATCGGCATCTTGTATTGAAGTGAAGAGTAACTCGACAACGTCAGATCGAATACAGGGCATATCACAGGCAGTAATAAAAATAAGATCGCCTTCTGCCTCTTCGACACCTGCAATGATCCCGCCAAGCGGTCCGATTCCGCGTACCTGATCACAACAGATTTTTATGTCCGGGATATCCTGAAAACGGCGGCATTGCTCCTCGTCGCGGGCGACGATGATGATCTCGTCTGTAGCCTTTGAGAGAGCAGAGATCAGATGGGAGAGGAAGGATTTCCCTCCGTAGGTGAAGAAATACTTCTCCATTCCTCCCGATCGCCGTGCCTCGCCACCGACAAGGATCAATGCAGTCCTCTTCTCATTCATGGTGAATAATAGGTTTATTTGATTTTCTCAAATTTATGGATGTTCTTTTGTCTCTGGCTTTCAAGCCTGAGAAGGTCTACCTTGATTCGGATATCTGGTGTAAAGCCCCCGACATCCTTCTCTCCAACGACACGGTGACAGGGGATCACAAGCGGTGTCGGATTCCTCCTGAGTGCTCCTCCGACTACCCGTGGATGGGTGCCTGATGCGTCTGCTACCTCACCGTATGTCATCGTCTTCCCATAGGGAATGCCTCTCACAACCCTGTAGATTGCAGCAGATGTCGATTCCCCTTCATCTGCCGGGGAGCGGAGTTCCGAGAGATCAGATCGTTTCCCAGCGAGGTATTCGGTGATTGCCGGATGAAGTCCGTCTTCCCCATCAGAATGTCCAAACCAGACCCGATAGATATACTCATCATCCCATGCAGCAGAGACCGGCCAGAGACCGAATCTCCCGCTACCTTCCCTCATCGCCATCGGGAGAGCACCCCGGGTATCATATCGGCGGTAATGGCAGTCATCTCCTCCTGCATCCAGGGTGGGAGGCCGCTTTTTACCTCGGTATCGAGAAACCTGCTGTCTCCGAGGATGAGCACCCCGCGATCATCCGGCGTCCTGAGCACGCGACCGAGTGCCTGGGCGGCTTTGTTAATGGCGGGAAGTGTATAGGCGATGAACTCCCCGTCTTTTCCAAACTTCCGTCTGAAATACTGGATGCTCATCGCCCTCACCTGGGTATAGGGGGCAAGAGGGAGCCCGACGACCATCGCACCCGAGAGGAGTTCGCCCCTGTAGTCGAGCCCCTCACTCCATTTGCCGCCGCAGACAGCAAAGAGGATGCCGGATTTTTTCTTTGCAGGGAGTCCGAGGAATTCTGCCAGCATTTCTGTTGCCTCACCTGCATCACGCGGCTCTACAAATACTTTCTTCTTTCTGATGGCGCACCGATCTGCATATTCGCTCATGATCTGGTACGAAGGGAAGTAGACTGCGAGGTTGCCGGGCACCCCGGCAAAAGCCGTGATCGTCCGGACAGTCCGCTCGATGTTGCCTGCATCCTGCCTCATACGAAAGGCGGTCGTGATATCCCCTGATGTGAGGAGAAGGCGGTTCTCTTTTGGAAATGCATTTGGTATTGAGAGGGTGGCAACATCCATATCCTCAAAATAGTACTGCCTGAAGCTGTTGATTGGAGAGAGTGTGCCGCTGATGAAGATCGAGGCGTGGTGGGATCCAACAATAACCTTGAGTTTCCCGGCAGGATCGATATTCCTGACCTCAAGGATCACCGAGTCCTCCTCTTTCCGAAAGACAGTCAGGTATGCCGGATCGGTTGCCGAGCAATGGATCCGGTAGAGGAACTCGCAGAGCCGTTCGATGGAGGTCTCCTTGAACTCGCCTTTCTGGAGGCTCTTTTCCCGCACGACATCACTGATTGCAATGATATCCTCAACAATTGCCGCCATCGACGGGTAAAGGGAGCCTTTTGTCAGTATCCGATCGAAGATTGCCGGGTCAAACCAGTCCTCGGTCTCATTTGAGCGGCGGAGGCCGTCCATGAAGTCACGTATCCTCGGCAGCACATGCCTGACAGCTTCTGCACCCTTCACCTTCGACTTCAGGGATGAGAGTTCATGAGATGCCTGCTGGATGTCCCGCTCCTGGAGGGAGACACTCTGGATCCCCTGTACAACATCCCCGACATTGTGTCCTTCATCAACGAGAAGGATGATGTCCTGCGGCTCAACATTCAGCGAGACGAGCAGCTGCTCCCTGATATCGTCATTAAAGAGATGATGGTAGTTTACGATGATGACATCCGCATGTTTTGCCGAGGTCATCATCAGATCATAGGGGCAGAGGCTGCCAGCATATGCATGGAGATTATCGGGGTTCACGACATTCAGCGCGGCTTTCTCGGCTTTTCTCCGGATCTCCTGCGATGGCACCAGCCTGAATCCTTCATCCCCTTCAAGAAAGACCCTGCTGTTGACGAAATACGGGCAGATGAGCGGATGGTCACGGTCCTGGCGCTTGATCTGCCTCAGAATCTCCGGATCCTTTGCAGGCACAAGCGATCCCTTTATCGCCCGCTCCCGCATCAGGGCGCTGGTGAAGTTCTTCACTCCTTCACATTGCCGGTACACATCCCCGATCCCGCCGAGCGGGCACATGCTCCGTTTCCCGATCAGGTAGGTGAACTTCAGCCCCGGCTTCTTCTGCCTGATCAGATCAAGCTCCCTGATGAAGGTATTCAGCTGGCTGATCGTCCTGACAGCAACAAGAATTGTTCTTCCCTTTGATTCTGCAAGGAGGGCAGAGATGACACTTGATTTCCCGCTCCCGGTCGGCGCATCGATCAGGAGTGTGCCGCCGTTTCTGGTTGTCTCTGCTGCGGCATTCAGCATCTTCTCCTGATGGGGGCGGTAGCGGGTATAGGGGAACCAATCGTCAATAGAGCTCATATAATTCTTGTATTTTGTGGGATGTTGGATATCTTGTTGTTCAGGATCATTGGGTAGCAGATTATAAATCGGTGACGTTTTACCCCCATCCCATCTTAGGCCCTCATAGTTTTTTTGTCAATACGAAACTGTTCACATTCATCAAAACACCATCTCTTTTGTTTTTTCTGAAGGGTGATGGATCGATTTAATCCTGCCAGAGCCCCAATATAGATCCATGGCGATCCACCCGATAGACTTCCGGTACGGCACAACCGAGATGCGCCGCATCTGGAGCGAAGAGGCGAGATTTAATGCAATCATCAGGGCCGAAGTGGCACTTGCCGCAGCTGAGGCTGAGATCGGCCTCATCCCGATGGAATCGGCAGAGGCGATTGCTGCTGCAGCACCAAAGGCATCTCTCCGCCGGGCAAACGAGATTGAAGCCGAGATCAACCATGATATGATGGCTGTTGTGAAGGCGCTCGCCGAGGTCTCCGGCCCCGCCGGACGCTGGGTGCATTATGGGGCGACCTCAAACGATATCCTGGATACGGCAACCGCCCTTCAGATTAAAGATTCCCTCGACTGTATCGAAGAGAAGCTGAAGATCCTGCTCAGGGTTCTCATTGAGAGGAGCACTGCCACAAAGACGCTCGTCTGTGCAGGGAGAACACATGGCCAGATCGGTGTTCCCACAACCTACGGCCTCCGCTTTGCCATATGGGCAAGTGAGATCGGTCGCCATATCATCAGGCTCCGTGAGATGCGCCCACGGGTTGTTGTAGGGCAGATGACCGGCGCGGTCGGAACGCAGGCTGCCTTTGGAGAGGACGGGATGGAGGTGCAGGCGGCGATGATGCGCCACCTTGGGATCGGCTCAGTGGATGTTTCGAACCAGGTGGTTTCCCGGGATCGGTATGCCGAATACTTCTTCCTCCTCGCAAACATCGTAACCACCCTCGATAAGATCGGGATAGAGATCCGTTCTCTCCAGCGGACAGAGATTGCCGAGGTTGAAGAGGCTTTTACCAAGAAGCAGGTCGGATCCAGCACGATGCCGCATAAGAGAAACCCGATTAAGAGTGAACAGGTAGGTGGTCTTGCCCGGGTGATCAGATCCGCAGTTGAGCCTGCACTCCTGAATAACACCCTCTGGGATGAGCGGGATCTCACGAACTCCTCCTGCGAGCGGGTGATCTTTCCAGAAGCAACCATCCTCTGCGATCACTGCCTCAAGGTGATGGCGCAGGCACTTGAGGGACTGATCATCAAGGAAGAGAATGTGGCAAAGAACCTTGATCTGCTCCATGGCATCAATCTTGCCGAGTCGGTGATGATCGAACTCACAAGGCGCGGGATGGATCGGCAGGCAGCTCATGAGGTGATCAGGGCAACCAGCATGAAGGCGCTTGAAGAGAAGAGGCCGCTTGCTGAGATCCTCTCTGAGATCCCCGAGGTGACTGGTTTAATCTCCTCTGCTGAGATCGAAGATGCACTCCTGCCGAAACGCTATATCGGCACCTCGGTACAACAGGTAGAGCGGGTGATCAAGAAGCTCGCCCCGCTCACCTCTTAATCTCCCCATTTTCTATAATCCAAAGATCAGGCCGGAAAAGATCTTCCTTCTGCCTGACCCGCTGCCGGCTGCGAGATATGCATCTGCACAATCTCCCACCGGTGGCCGGTGCCCCGGAGTACCATCGTGATCCGGCATGGGATCTCGTTTTTATCTGCTCTGAAGGTGATATTTCCCATCACCCAAGCGATCGTCCCTTCAGCTTTTATGGTGCAGTCTGCCATCCTGACAGAGATGGTCTCAAACTCTTCAAAATCGTGGCTGAGCTGCCTCTCCATCTCCTCATGGTTTCGTACAATCTCATCTGCACCCGTTCCAAATCCCATCATGTCAGGCGCAGTGATTGCGAGGACTCCTTCAAGATCCTTCTGTGAGTAGAGATCACAAAAACGGGTCAGCAACCCCTGGATCTGATCTTCTGTCTGTCTGCTGAGCATCGAAGATTATTGGTGATGTTGGTTGATAAGGGAGGATGGTGATCTGGTGTGGAAGAAAAAGATTGGGTGTACCTGCGGAACTTACCTAATCATTCGAAAGCGCATCAATCGGGTTCATCTGTGCTGCCCGGTGTGCCGGATACACCCCTGCTGCGATACAGATGACTGTTCCGATACACATCCCATAAAATATTGTGAATACGGTGTTGAATGTCATCAGGTACTTGATATCCTGCATGATGAGCAGGATGAGAAGCCCGCCGCCGATGAGGCTCATCACCCCTCCGCAGACCGATCCGATCAGGCCAAGAATCGTTGCTTCGTACAGGAACATCTTGCTGATATCACTCTTCTGGGTACCTATACTCCGGAGAATCCCAATCTCCTTGATCCGCTCGTTCACCGAGATGAGCATCACATTCAGGATGCTGACTGCGGCAACGACAAGCGATATTCCGCCAATTGCCATGACAAAGAGTGATATCTGGCCGATTGCATCCTGTATGGATGAGATCATCGCCCTGAAATCCATTATATTGACGACATCCTCACGCCGGTTCAGCCTGGCATCGATCTGATCCTTGATACGGTCGATCTCATCGAGATCTTCAACGTTGATGACAACCTGATCGTATTTACCCTTCCCCCCATACTTTGATTCATACCACCGCTCGGATGCGATGATGGAATTGTCAGTCTGGATGCCGCCAGAGAAACCGGTATCTTCAAGGATTCCTACAACACGCATCCGTTGTTCATGGCTTCCGATGCCGATTGTAATGAAGTTGCCTTCCTTGATATCGTACTGTCGGGCCAGACTCTGGCCGATCATCACACCTTCTGTTCCCGAGACGTACTTTCCTGATACCAGGGTTGTTATTGACGGAAGTTCTCCTGGATCAACACCGTACACGGAGGCATACCTCCGGTTATCTCCGACTTTGATCTGGTCATAGGTATTGTAGAAGGCGATTGTCGGGTGCCTCCCCGCGATCAACTTGATCTGCCTGATGTCCCGCTCATCAATTCCTGCTTTCTGATCTCCAACTGATGGTCCTGCCGGGGTGATGATTATTGAGTTGCCCATGTTCATCAGCTCATCAGATACAGACTGCTCAAGGGCACCGCCGAGAAGACCCATCGAGGTGATCGCAACAACGCCGATGATGATCCCAAGTGCCGCAAGAATTGATCTGAAGAGATGGAGCCTGACATTTCTCTTTGCCAGTTCAAATGTCATTCCGAGGCGGATCACTGGATCACCCCGTCGCGGATGGTGATGATCCGATCTGCAAAAGATGCAATCTCATCTGAGTGGGTGACCATCACGATCGTCTTCCCCTGTCCGTTCAGATTGGTGAGAATATCCATAATCTGTTGCCCGGTCTTTGAGTCGAGGTTGCCTGTTGGTTCATCGCAGAGGAGAATCCGTGGATCATTGGCAAGGGCCCTGGCAATTGCAACTCTTTGCTGCTGGCCACCTGAGAGCTGATTTGGGGTGTGGTGGATGTGGCCTCCATCAAGGCCGACGAGTTTTAAGAGATCAGCTGGCTTTCCGGTGGTATCCCGTGCACCGGTCTTTAGGATAAGCGGATATTCGACATTCTCAAATGCCGTCAGGAGGGGGATTAGATTGAATTTCTGGAAGATAAAGCCGATTGCATCTCTGCGCAGATCTGTAAGCTCAGAATCTGAGAGTTCACGGGTATTCTTTCCTTCAATATAGAGGTCGCCGCTTGTCGGCTGATCCAGGCAACCGATCTGATTCAAAAGGGTTGTTTTCCCTGAGCCGGACGCTCCCATTATTGCAACAAATTCACCAACGCCGATATCAAGAGTGATGCCGTTTAGTGCGTATACATCTCCTGCCTCCATCGGATAGATTCGTTTGACCTCTTCAAGCCGGATACAGATCTCCATTATCTTCTCCATGTGTGGTGCAGGAATCCTGCCTGATGTAAAATATATTGTACATTTTTGTATTTATGGATTGTGAGCCGTTCAATCCGGCTTCATTTCTTCATCATACAAAAAGATCTCATCGATCAAAACTCCAAAATATCGGCTGATCTTAAATGCAAGTTCAAGTGATGGATCGTACTTCCCTTTTTCAATAGCCAGGATCGTCTGCCTGGTGACGCCAAGCGCAGTAGCTAACTCCTCCTGCGTCAGGTTGTGCGCGGTCCGATGGAACTTGATGGTATTATTCATCTCTTATGCTCCAAACTTTCTGGAATAGTACAGCCAGAAGAGAAGGTAGATGGACATGATCAGGACGATGTTCTGCATGAGTGCATATCCCCAGACCAGGAGATTTGATGCACCTGCATAATACCCCATGAAGAGGATAAATAATGAGAAGAAGAGGAGAAGCAAGACTGAAGTCTCAAGTGTCCGGACCGCTGTCTTCTCGTAAATTGCCACCAGCCGTTCATCAATGATGATATTCAGCCTCCTCCATATCCAGAAGAGATAGAGCATAAGGGCAAGGAGCATAAAAGAGAGCAGGTCAAGGTTCCCGGAGGAAGCGGCTACCCAGATACCTCCTGCCAGCAGGATGGCGATGAGAATCATTGCTGCTTTTGAAACGATCCGATTCATCCTGCAAGTAGTTGAGTTCATCCTTCTAATAATGGTTCTTCCCCACTTCTCTGAAGGTCGATATTATTCAAAAGAGATAATAATTGATGAATAACCTCCAATTGTTATTGCGTACTCAATATAAACAACAAATGGAAGGGTTGTATTCCTGCATTCAGATCAACATAATCATTTGTTGGTTTTAACTGGCGGGGTGAAGGGGACGGAGCGGGAAGTCTTTGGTCTTCAGGCCGGAGATGAAAGCAGAGCTGCCCTTTCAACTCTGCGATAGATATATCTTCCTGGATGTACTATTTTTTCTTATTTCATATGAAGTATAACGTACACTATCCTACATACATGATCCACGCCGGGTTTTATGAGAGGGTGCTGATCATCAGAAATAAACAAATCCATAAACATCTTACCCTCTGTATATGAGCAGATCCTTCTTCAGTGATCCCGATCACTTTCACTTTTTTGGGCCCGCATTTGATCTCACCAATGATCATCTCACCTATGACGAGAAGAATAGACTAATCGGGATCATCACTGAAACCTTTGAAGAGTATCCCGATTGCCGCGAAGTGACTCTTGCCCTTGCATCACTCTATGAGTCCATCGGGGATCATATGTCAGCACACAGCACATTGATTGATGATTACTTCTTTAGGGACTCATCCCTCTGCATGATGCGACAGGCATTCCTTAATCGTTCATGGTATAAAAAGCATGATAAAAAAATATTAGCAAACCTCACGAAACGGCATAACGATCCACAATTTATGCGACGGCTCTATGCTTTCCTTGGTTTTACCCTCATGGAAGATGATAAGAGGGCAAAAGAGCTATGGAATAATCTGCTAGCGGAAACATTGTTTCGTCCATCTTCTGGAACAAACGATATCCTGGACCATTCATATAGATATTCTGTCTTCCATAATCTGTCATTCCGTGAGCAGATCGAAGGTATCAGATACCTTCTTCGAGCAAAAATCTCTGATAATCTGGAGGTAGAACTCATCAGTTTTACTGAGGCCATACCAGCGTATCTCCATAATCTCCTATCATTGGTCATGCTCTTCACATCTGATACTGAAGATGCGGAGATAAGGGATCCCCTCAATGTTGTGATTGCTGCTGCTTTTGGGAGTGTCGAGATAATTGATGGCTTTCTTGCAGACGTTGAAAAGAGGATTGATGAGGTGTTTGTGGAATATATCGATTTACAGAAAGAGGAGGCGGTTACAATTGGTGAGGAGGCAATTGCCCTCATTCACCTCCTTAACTGGGTCGATGATCCAATATTGCATGAAGAAGGGTTCTATGATGAGTTTGAGAGACTCATGCAGAGTACAAACTCCAGTGTCCTTATAATTGCAGATTGGATCATTCGTCAGATTCCTGCTGAGAGATTAAAGGATCTGCCCCCAGAATATCAACCGGAATATTTCAGGAAGAGAGCTGAGCTGCTCGAAGATTATTATTATGATGATGAAACTGATGACGAAGATCTCTATTTAGAAGAACCGGAGGAGAGGATACCCGATGAGATACTTGCACTTTCCCCCGAAGAAGTGCTCGAACATGATGATATTGAACTCTTCTTCTCCTATCTCAGAGATCATATCAGTGACGGTAATTACCTCGATATGAGCGTAACCTTCATTGAACTGGGTCTTGATCTTGACCGGATGGACGAAGTCTTCGACCAAAAAGCTGTGTTTCTGGAACATAACTGCAAACAGGCACTGACTCTCATCAACTCATACCTCTTTGTTCTGGACAGGAATTACAAACGAGCAGAGGCACTCATACATCAAGGTGATATGGATCCGGACGAGGCCGCACTCTTCCTGGCAAGGATCTATCTCCAAACAGAATCTCCGAAGAAGGCAGTTAAAATCTGTGAGAAGCTTCTGAAAAAGAAACGTCTCGGGGTTGATCCCTACCCGGTCCTGGTCCTGGCATACAGGGCAGCAGGCAGTGAGAAGAAGGCACAGAAGGCTGAAGCTGCATGGAAAAAGCAAGCGTAGAAAGGCCTTTTCTGAAGAGAGGTGCTGCTTGTTGCACCTCTCCCCCCGTACATTTTATTTGAGAAGGAAGTATTCAGATATCCGGCGAATTCATGCCCCTTGTCTTTTCCTCTGTTAGCAGCCAGAACCAGAGGGGCAGATAGCGGATTCTTTTTCCGGATACTATCTCTTCGTCAAAAAGGTCTGAGGTCAGTATCAGTCCATGAGAGATCCCAAAATGATCCATGGCAGAGAGGAGCCCTTGTATCTCCCTCTCCCGTGTCGATGGGTCGGAGATGTCGAATGAGACCTGGATTAATTCAAACGATTTCAGGCCCAATTTCAGAACAAAATCCACCTCTAGCCCTTTGTCATCCTGCCAGTAATAGATCTCACGGCCGCCCCGATAAAGCTGCAAAAAGACCAGGTTCTCTAGCAGCTTCCCTATATCTTCAGAGAACCGGAATGAGACTGCATTCATCATACCGGGATCGATACAATAGAGTTTCCTCGGCTTATTCACCTGTTTTTTGAGCGAGTCATCATAGTGCCTGACAGAGAAGAGCAGGAATGCATCCTCCAGATAGGAGAGATAGTTGATAATCGCATCGGTACTGATGGCCTGAAATCCGGAGAAGAGCTTTCGCAGTGAATTATAGGTATGCGGCTTTGCTACATTTGATATGCAGAATATAGCCAGTTCCTTGAAAAGAGCAGGGTTCCTCACCCCATGCCGGGTCACGATATCCCGAAAGATGATATCATCAAAATATGATTGGAGCAGGAGGGTTTCATCAACTGTGGGGTAGACAACAACCTCAGGGAACCCCCCCCGTGTAAGGTATTGTTGAAAGAGCCTCCTGATTTCGATCTTCCTCTCAGAAAACGGGAGGGTTTTCAGATCAAGAGGGATCTGATGATGTTCTACATATTCCCTGAAGCTAAATGGATACATTCTGGTTGTAAGGTGCCGCCCGGTGAGGCGGTTTGCCACCTCCTCTGAGAGGAGTGATGCATTCGATCCGCTTATAACAATCCTGAGGTTTCGCTTTCTGTCATAAATACCCTTGATCCACCGTTCCCATCCGGGGAAATTCTGGATTTCATCCAGGAAAAGGTATAATCTCTCAGTCTCTCCAGACGGATAGAGTTCCCTGAAGGTGTCTATTAATCGATCGAGCTCATCGCCATTCAGCGGCTGTAGCCTGTCGTCATCGATATTGAGATAGAGGATCCTTGATTTCGGAACACCATTTTTCATCAGTTCCTCGATCTGTTGAAACATGAAGTACGTCTTTCCGCATCGCCTCACGCCGATGATGTCGTTGATATGAGGAAGTTCAAGCTGTATGCTGGTTCGCCGGGGAGAGAGCGTGGGGAGATCTCTCTCCTGCCACTCGATGATCGCAGCCTTCAGTTTGGCACCAGTATCCATGATCCAGAGTTGACCTGGTACTTCATATACCTATCGTCTATAAACGATAAAAAAAGTGAATTTTATCGTGTGTAAACGACAGATAGAGAGGTGAGCATGAAAGGTATATCTTTTACCAGGCTGAAAGAAGAAATGAAACTGATTTTAAAAGNNTGATGCTGATATGGGGATTCGAACCCCAGTCGTCGGCGTGAAAGGCCGACATGATTGGCCACTACACTATATCAGCCATGCAACAAAAGTGCTATACAAGGTAGACCTTTTGAAATAAAAAGATATTGATATGATTCTATCCATCAGGCTGCTTTTTTCTCCAGTCCGACACCTGGATCAGACCGGAGTGCCTTCGGTCTCGGTGATGGTTTTGAACGCGGCCATGATCTGTTTGGTGATGGGGCCGGGCCGCCCGCTGCCGATTGCCCTGCCATCAACTTTCACGATCGGAGCAATCTCAGCAGCAGTTCCTGTAACGATCATCTCGTCTGCGGTATAGAGATCAAAGAACCCAAGCTCTATCACTTTCAACTGGATGCCAAGTTTCTCTGCAATCTCAATGAGGACATCCCGGGTGATTCCCTTCAGGTTCGTCAGGGTATGAGGGGCATAGATGATCCCATTCTTAACAAGGAAGATATTATCGCCGGATCCCTCTGATATCCTGCCCTGTGCATCGAAGAAGATCGCCTCATCCCCGCCCTTGTAGTTTGCCTCAATCTTGGCGAGGATATTATTGAGATAGTTCAGGCTCTTCACATTGGGTGGCAGGGCATCCGGTGCATTCCTTCGTATGGAAACCGTAACGGCAGTCAGACCCTTTTCATAGAGATCACCATACATCGCACCCCATTCCATTGCAATACAGACGATCGTCGGCTTTGGACAGTGGCGGGGATCAAGTCCCATCGTACCGGCTCCACGGCTGACAATCGGGCGGATGTATCCGTTCTTAACCCCGTTTCTCCTGACCGTCTCGATGATGATCTCAGCAAATTCGTCTTTTGAGACAGGCACAGTCATATCGATCATTTTGGCAGAATCATAGAGCCTGTCGATATGTTCCTTTAATCGGAATATCCGTCCATTATAGCTGCGTATCCCTTCAAAAACACCATCACCATAGAGGAAACCATGGTCAAAGACCGAGACCTTCGCCTCCCCTTCAGGAAAGAATTTTCCATCGATGTATATTTCCATGTAAGAGTATTGGAAAGAGGATCAATGTATTAGTTTTGCTTCGTACCTGATCCGCAGCAACACTCAAGAAATGTCCCAATCATATCAGCACTTGCAACAGGGTGGAGATGGGCATAGCTGCCAACCGAATTATTCACAAGAATCCCGTCATTTCCAGAGGTTATTCCCTTCCCACGTGATAGCCTGAATGCATACTGTTGATTGGAGTCCATCTGGATCTCACTATAATGGAACTCATGACCCCGAAATACCGCTCTTCCAAGGGGGCCGGCAAGCGACTCTCCTTCAACATATCCAAGCACCCGTCCTGAAGGAATCAGGGTTATTCCCGGAAAAACACCACACATCTCATGGGTTGATGATGTTTCCTGCTCCTGCCATCCTGCCTTTCTGGTGATTGATCTGGTGAGGTACATCAGACCGCCGCATTCCGCATAAAACGGGATGCCATTCTCTGAAGCACCAGCTATTGCACTCCGCATTCCGGTATTTTCTTCCAGTGCTTCAGTATAGAGTTCCGGATAGCCGCCACCGATTATGTAGCCATCAGCATCGGGGAGGCGGTCATGAATCGGGGAGAAGAAGACGGGGTCTGCTCCCCGTGCGCGGAGGAGATCAAAGAGATCCGCATAATAAAAGGTGAAGGCTTCATCATAGGCGATGCCAATCGCAAGATCCATTTCATTGTATGGATGAAATGCCGGATGAGGGGTTCCGGGGTGGAGAGGTTCCTCTGCAATCTTCAGGAGGGTATCAATATCGATATACTCCTCGATAACACGGGTAATTGTCAGAATCCGATCCTGAAATGCGCTGTCCTCACTCCCTTCCCGATAGGGAACGAGACCGAGGTGCCGCATTGCAAGCTCCATCTCCGGCATATTCGGGACTGCCCCGATGACAGGTATTCCGCAGAAGTGCTCGATTGCACCTTTGGCCTTCTCAAGGTGTCTTCCCCCCGACACATTGTTTAAGATCACACCTTTGATCCGCACATCCGGATCAAAGCTCTGAAACCCCCTGACAATGGCAGCGGCACTCCGGGTAATACTCTTTGCATTGATGACAAGGATTGTATTTACACCAAGTGTCTTTGCAATCGATGCAGTGCTCCCGGTATCTCCGAGAACCTCAGATCCTTCATAGAGCCCCCGCACGCCTTCAATGACGCCGATATCAGCACCCTGTGCGGCATGCGAGTAGATACCCCGGAGACTTTCTGCATCAAGGACATAGCTATCGAGATTTCTGCATGGCCGTCCGGTGACACCGGTCAGGTATGAGGGATCAATGTAATCCATCCCCACCTTGTAGGTCTGGACGGACATTTTTTTTGCGAGGATTGCAGAGATTGCAAGCGTGATACTCGTCTTCCCGCACCCCGAGCGGTCACCAGAGATCAGGAGGGTACGCATCTCATGCTCCTGAGCACCGCTCCAAATTCACTCTCCACAATTGAACGTACACCCAGGGTCTTTGGATGGAGATCAATCTCCACCAGTACATGCTGATGGCCGAGTTCACGCAGTGGTGCCACCTGCCGGGGACCGTTTGTAATCGAGAAGATGGTGATTCCTTCTGTATATTCTGCCGGGACTGCATGAGGAACACCCACGATGAAGAGAAAGTCAGGCTTCTTCTCCCGGATCAGGCGACCAAGATCGTCTCCAAGAGCTCCATATTCATCAAGAGAGCCGAGTATCGAGAGCGGGAGACCTCGTTTCTCTGCCTCAAGACGAATTCGCTCCGCATCGCCCCTGACCTTGGGGAGGCCGCGATCTTCGAGATTTGCATAATAGATAATATCCGCATCCGGTGCAGCCTCGTGGAGTGCACAGAGTTCATCCATAAACATGTATGCCGTCTCCTTCTTGGCATTCATGATTGCCATCCCTTTCTTCCCCCCGCATGCACAATCCAGGAGAGCCTGTGCGGCGATATGTTTCAGATCCCCACGTTCAGGCTCGATATACTTCCGGGATGCCGCACCACGAAGCCGTTCAACTTCATTTGCCTTTGCGAGGAGGTGGCGCTGCCGTGTCAGTTCGTCTTCGCTGATCCAGCCTGCTCTTGCAGCCGGCTCAAGTGCAGCGATGACCCCGTCAATATTCTCGGAAAAACCTGCATGGATATCTACTGCTATTGCCGGAGTGGTGATACCCGAGGAGTCGATTGCCGCCTGCATATCCTCCCCGATGATCATCGAGACACAGGTCCCGATAACCGCGATTCTCTCAGGCGAGAATGTCTTCTCGGCATATCTGAGAACATCCTCGAGGAGCTGCTGCCCCCCGAAGATAAACTCGTTATCGGCAAGGGATGTGGTGATCACCCTGAGCCCATCCTCTTCAAGGAGACGGGCATGTTTGAATGAACACCCTGAAGGACCATGGAGGATAGCGACATCGACTCCGAGATCACGGGCGGTATACAGGGCGGCTACAATGGAACTTGGGCGTGGCTGAATGTACTGCATAGTGGTTTTACCTCCATGTTTTTACTGCCAGGAGAAGAATTGTTCCCGGCATGCGAGGGGCATGACGTTGTGCTTCTTCAAGTGAAGAGCAGACAGTGGCATCGGGATAGAGAGAGACAATCTCCTCATCGGGATTCAAAACAACGAGTGTGAGTTTATCTGGTTTGATCTCTCTGATGGCACGTTCGATATCAGATGCGGCAAAGTTTTCACAGACCGCATGCTCATCCTGTCCTATGATAAGATGGAGCGGGGCGTCCGGCTGTATCCGGCGTGCATAGGCTGCTGCTTCAATGGTTGTGTCTGCTGTCGTCCCACTGTTTGAGGCATCAATGATCAGGCATCCGTTCTCTCTCCCGGTTTGCATTCTGCCGGGAAGGGCTTCAAAAGATGAGAGAGGTGAGGGATCGATGCCGAGAAGACAGGCAGCGGCAGCGGCGTTCATCAATGGTATACGGTATCCTTTCAGTGAGAGGAGCGGATGATCAAATGAGCCGCTGATCCCGTCATACTCATAGGTGATCGATTCTCCATCTGAAGATACGATCTCTCCAACAATATGCTGATTTGGGTGATGATCCAGCCTGATTCCATCGGGGAGGAGAACAGTCCTGCACGTCTTTAATGATCCGCATTTTGCAGCAAGGGCTGATCTCTTCCCACCAGCGATTGGGTAGTCATCTGCCGAGGTAAGTATCCCAAGATCTCCTCTCCCTGAGACACCGAGCGAGCACTCACCTATCAGCCAGCCATGAATCGAATGAGCCATTCTGGCAGGGGCGATAAGACTGGCAGGGGTGATGCTCGTTCGGCCAGGCATCTCTTTTTCAGGATAGCGAAGGGTTCCTCTTGATGTATGCAGGATACCGGCGCCTGCCATCAGGTGTGCAAGTGCATAGGCTGTTGTTGTCTTTCCGACTGCACCAGTTATTTCGATCAAAGGGTGCGGCAGATCAGATCCCATCAGAATTCCAGCTGCCTGGTGATGGGTGATCACCGGTATCCCTGTATGGAGCAGGGGGTATGCTGGATCAAGATGAACCGGGGCAATACAGCAGGAGTATGATGTTGCCATTGCCTTTTCCGGAGTGATGCCTTCACTGCCCCGGTAGACATCAACAGAATCAACTCGATAACCCTGCTCACGGAGGGCGGAGGCGATCACCCCTCCGCCATGAATAGTATCGAGCGCGAGCAGGCGCATAGATCGATCAGAGGTGATCGCGGATGGCATTCTCCGCATTCTTCAGCATCAGTTCTGCAAGGAGCGGGTCACCGCCGATCGGATCGGCATACACGAGTGGGAGATCTTTCCCATTCAGTTTCACAACTCCCCTCTTCTTTCCTTCTTCAAGACCAAGGATACCCGGGATATCCTTTAGTATGTGAACGCCCTTTGCGAGGAAGAGCGGAACAACAACGAGAAGATCGATATCCTCCTCTGAGAACGCCTGTATTGATTCTTCTACAGAGGGTTCATTCATGCTCATAAACCCTGCTTTAACGATATAGTCATTATTCTTCGCGGCGATGAGAGCGGCGGTGCTCTCGACAAGTTCCTTGTTGTGCGGGAGTTTGCTCCCATGTCCAACCAGTAGTAAGCCTTTCTTAGCCATTATACTAGAGTTGTACAATTATAGGTAAAAAGTATTATCGATTCGGTATCGTGGAGGCAGATCCAAACTACTATCCCTTATCATCTCTAATTATAGTGAATCTATGATGGAGGCATACGAACGGTTTGAGCTCCTGATGAACCAGCAGATCGTCAGGACACCCATTGCACTGGCATCCATGGCCGGAATGGTGGATGCTGCATATGCACTTGAGCGAGGTGGGCATATCGGTGCTGCGTTCCTTGGGGGTTTCTCCATCGATGAAGAGACGGTGCTCGCAAGCCATGATCTCGCCGAAGCCGGGAGAGCCGAGTTCTTCTTCCCCGATCCGATAGAAGGGATCCGGGCAGAAGTCTTGAAGCTGAAGGGATCAGACATTGTGCCCGGTATCAATCTCCGGGGATCATCTGCTGCATCATTTGAACTGCTCGCAGATGAACTTGGGGATATCGCAGTCTATGAAATAGATGCACACTGCCGCCAGTTGCCGATGATAAAAGCAGGTGCTGGCGAGCATCTGCTCACCCACCACCATGATCTCTGTGATCGTATCAGAGCCCTCAAGAAATTTGATGTCTCTGTCTCGGTGAAGATCAGGACCGGACTCACTGACGAGCGGGCTCTCTCCCGTGCGCTCTGGAAGGCGGGTGCTGATATCATCCATGTTGATTTAATGGATGATGGATACCAGAAGATCCGCCAGATCAGAAACTCCTGCCCCCTCCAGATAATCGCCAATAACTCAATGCACTCATATGATCGGGTGATGGAGCAGTTCTCCCATGGTGCGGATCTCATCTCTATTGCGCGGAAAGCCGACCTCCATACCCTGAAAGGGCTGGATGCCGCAATACGGAGGAATGCTGATGAGATCGGATGGTACAATGCACCCAAGCAGCTCTGCCGGGGAGGGGATCTCAGGGCTCTTGCCTTCTGCTGTATGCCGGTGAAGGAGTGCCCCCTGCTCCCGGTTCTGAAAGGAATCGACATGGGACGGGAATCGTATGTCCACTTAAAACAGAGAGCCACTGTCGGCACTCCTCTTCAGGAGGGGGCACATACCTGTTTTGGGAGCCTTGCCTGGTGCTGCAAGTCATCAACCCCCTGCATGTTCCGCGATATGACACTCAAGAATCTGAATATCCAGAAGACTGAGTATATGAAATATAAGCGGAGGCTTTCAGAGAAGATAATGGAGGAGATCTTCCATGAAGTGCCCGCCGACATCACGTGCTGAGCTTGCACAGCTCGCAATGATGCTTGAGGTAACGGCATATCCAAAACCGGGGAATGTCGACCGCTGCCATGATTATGAGGACACCCGGCTCGAACATTTTCTTGCATCGGTGATCGCCTGCCGCCCCACCCTCGATGCAGTCGAGGGGGGAGAACTCGGTATCGGTGAGGGGATCTATGATGCAGTCGTCAGGACCAACTGCCATTCCGGTGGCAACACCCATTTTGGAGCATTTATTCTTCTTCTGCCGCTTATCGCCGGAGGAGATATTCAGGGCGCACTCCGGCTGATCAAGGAGACCACCGTTCACGATGCTGTACTCTTTTACAAGGCTTTTTCTGAGACACAGGTGCGGGTGATCGAGTCTGACGGGCTGGATGTGAATGACCCCGATTCGATTGAACAGATCAGAAGAGACGGGATGACGCTCCTCGATGTGATGGCATATTCTGCACCAAAAGACATGATCTGCCGCGAATGGGTGGAAGGCTACACTCTGACCAGAAGATTTGCAGACCGGCTCCATGATACAGGCGGCGGTGCAAAGGCGATAAGCTCTCTCTTCATCCGCCTGATGGCAGAAGAGATGGACACCTTCATCGCCAAGAAGTTCAATGCAAAGGTTGCAGAGGAGGCGATGGCGATGGCACAGGAGGTGCAGGCGGGGCGGCGGACGGTCACCTCGATGGATGAGGAGTGTATCCGCCGCGGCATCAACCCCGGTTCACTTGCGGACATCACCATCGCCGGGATCTATCTCGCACTCACCGAGGGATGGCAATGGGACCAATAAACAATAATCCCACGGATGCAAGCACCCGGATGGAGAGCATCATGCAGGATGGGATTCTCCAGGAAGGCATCAACGAGGTGATCGGAACCACACGCATGAATGCCGCACCGATGGGTGTGATCCGGAGGGGCGGCCGCCACACCCTCGCCCTCTTCAAAGGGAGCCATACCGCAGCAAATATCATCCGGAACGGCTGGTTTGTCGCAAACCTGATCCATGATCCGGTGATCTATGTCGAGTCTGCATTCGGTGACCTCCCTGATGATGCATTCACCACAGAAACAATCGACGGCACCCCGATGCACCGCCTCGCTGCAGCCGAGGCCTGGGTTGCCTTCCGGGCAGAGATAATCGGGGAGAGCAGCGAGGCATACAGCATCCTCCTCACCCCGCTTCGGCAAGAGGTGCTGGAATGCCAAATCCATCCGGTGAACCGGGGCTTCAATGCGATCATCGAGGCGGCGGTGCACGCAACCCGGTATATCATGAACCACGATCCAAAACTGGAATGGCTGATCCGGCATCACCTGGCGCTTGCGAAGAAGTGCGGGGGCGAGCGGGAGAAGGAGGCGGCCACTCTGTTCGATAAAATTCTAGAGTAATTAAAAAAAAAGAGTTGAGGTTTAGAAGTTCTTGTCGACAAGAATCTGCTCAGCACCATCTGTAAAGGTGGCAACGAGAACAAACCGCTTACCGGCAACTCCGTCAGTGAAGTTGAAAATCCACCGCTCACCGACTTTTGGAACAGTAAAATTATCAATCATATTAGAGGTACCATCAGCACCATAAATTTTCTCCGCTGGAGTTCCACCGAGAGTTCCAGTTATATTATTTATAGATGAAAGATCCGCTCCACCCTGCCAGGTCACAGAAACATTATTAGCACCATCCATGGCAGTTGTTAAACCAACAACCTTCGCGCCGCCGACATTGCCAACAAGCCCGAAGACAAACGCTGCAATGACTGCAGCAAGGATCACCGTGATGGCGACCATCAGGATAACACCGATAACTGGTGATACCGCATCATCATTTCTTTTCATAGACATAATCATTCACCTCACATCATCGGATAAACTACTAAATTCCGATGTGCATGTAGAGAAAAAGGTGTATGAACTATATAAAAACTGTGTCAGAGATGGTAGAGAGAAAGAAAAACCATTCGGATGTCAATGAAGGAAATAATATTTCCCTGAACGGAGATTAATGACCATTCATTTCATCGCCCGGTACCGGATTTCACCATCAATCTCCTCAGAGACCCAGTCCGGGAGGAGCCCGGCAAGGAGCCCCCGCAGGTAGGCTACGGCAACAGGAGGGGTACAGAGGGGGTGATCGGCCGGGAGAGAGAAGTCGGTCCGGATAGTTATCTGTGTGGTGCCCTTCCGCTCATAGGGAACCCCGATGGTGATTAAGAAGCTCTCGACAATAGTGAGGATATCCTCAGCCTGAACCCGCTCATAGCAGCGATC
>NPIE01009520.1_pt2 | contig 24408 bp, 21 predicted proteins | sample 8637661 | NCBI WGS metagenome assembly NPIE01 (sample SAMN07420842, study PRJNA396082) | bioreactor metagenome | isolation source: sample BA12 brine-fed electro-methanogenic bioreactor BA | place: Japan: Kochi | collected 2016-12-09
TTTTCTACGGCGAATACCTCATGAACGCCCAGGGAGAAGATGTTGTTGCGGGAATAAGAACTCCCGAGACGCTCAGCTCACTCAAGAAGAAGCATTCCCGCATTTACAAGGAACTTGAAGACCTGAAGGATAAACTCGAAGCACATTATCGGGACATGCAGGATATCGAGTTTACCATTCAGCAGGGAAAGCTTTTCCTTCTCCAGACGCGTAACGGAAAGCGGACGGGACCGGCAGCAATCAAGATTGCCGTCGATATGGTGGCAGAGAAAATGATTACCGAGGATGAAGCGGTCTTCCGCGTTACTCCCGATCAGCTGGATCAGCTCTTTCACCCCGGAATTGATCCGAAGACCAAAAAGAATCTTACCACCATTGCAAAGGGTCTTAACGCTTCTCCCGGAGCCGCCACCGGACAAATTGTATTTACCGCCGAGGATGCGGAAGAGTGGAAAAAGCAGGGCAAAAAAGTCCTTCTTGTCAGAAAAGAGACCAGTCCTGAAGATATCGGCGGAATGGTAGCAGCCGAAGGAATCCTTACCAGCACCGGCGGAATGACCAGTCACGCTGCGGTTGTCGCCAGGGGCATGGGAAAACCCTGTGTCGCAGGCTGCAAAGCCGTCGTGGTTACCGGAAACGTGATGACCGTTGAAGGGAAAAAATACAAGGAAGGGTCCTACATCACCATAGACGGATCTACCGGAGAAGTCTTCGAGGGTGAAGTGGATCTGATAAATCCGAAAATTACCAAAGATCTTGCCGTATTCCTGGGATGGACCGACAAGGTGCGGCTCTCGGCCAGGCGTGAGGGAATTGAAGAGGTCGGCTTCCGTGTCAGAACCAATGCCGACCAGCCGGAAGACGCAAAAATAGCGCGGAAGTTCGGGGCCGAAGGTATCGGACTCTGCCGGACCGAGCACATGTTCTTCGAAGGCAGCAAACTGCAGATTTTTCAGGAGATGATTGTCGCCGAATCGGTTGAAGCCCGGGCGGCGGCTCTGAAAAAGCTGCTTCCCCTCCAGAAGAAGGACTTCAAGGGTATCTTTTCCGCCATGGAAGGACTTCCGGTTACGGTCCGTCTTCTCGATCCCCCCCTCCACGAGTTTGTTCCCAAAACCAGTGCGGATATAAAAGATCTGGCTAAGGTCCTCGGCATTTCTCCGGCAAAGCTGAAAGCGAAAGCCGAAGAGCTGAAGGAACTGAACCCGATGCTGGGACACCGGGGATGCCGTCTCGGCATAACCTACCCCGAGATTTACGACATGCAGGTCGAGGCGATCATGAGCGCCGCCTGCGAGGTCCAGAAATCCGGAAAGAAGGTCTACCCCGAGATAATGATTCCCCTCATCGGAACGGTGAACGAGCTCCGGATGCTTCGGGAAAATGCGGAAAAAGTTATCGAGAAGGTCTTGACCAGCAAAAAGATGAAGGTCGAATACAAGATCGGAACCATGATTGAGATACCCCGTGCGGCTCTGACAGCGGAGAAGGTAGCCGTGGAGGCGGACTTTTTCAGCTACGGAACCAATGATCTGACCCAGATGACCTTCGGTTACAGCCGTGACGACATCGGTTCTTTCATCGGTGAATACCTTGAACAGGGCGTGCTTCCGAAGGATCCCTTCCAGACCCTCGATGCCGAAGGTGTTGGTCAGCTTGTCAGCATGGGCGTAAAAAAAGGCCGATCGGTCAAGAAGGATATGAAAATGGGAATCTGCGGCGAGCACGGCGGAGATCCCGAATCGATCGATTTCTGCTATACCGCGGGACTCAACTATGTCAGCTGCTCTCCCTACCGTGTTCCCATTGCACGGCTTGCAGCGGCGCAGTCCGTGGAACGGCACACAAAATAAACGACCACCGGTAAAACCGATGGTTTTACTAACGCCCCCTGGAAGGGGGCTGGCGGCGGACTTCAGCCGCAGTCGGTGGTCGTTCGTTAAAAAAGAGCGGTTCAGGCTTTGCCTGAACCGCCGCCAGTTTGTTAACTGACGGATCACCACTATAGGTGGTGGTTTTCTTTTTCAATAGCCCGGAACAGCCCCGCATGGTTCAGGCCTGCGGGGCTTTTTCTTTAAAGAGATACGCACCTTGCTGCCATCAAAACAACTGTATGAACGTCTGTTCTCTCATTATGGTCCCCGGGGCTGGTGGCCTCTTGTCGGAAAGGGGTATCATCCCGGCCGCTTTTACGTTCCCGATACACCGGGTGAGCGCTTCGAGATTATGGCCGGTGCGATCCTGACCCAGAATACCTCCTGGAAAAATGTCGGAATGGCTCTCCGGATGCTGCACGGGCGCCGGCTTCTGGAACCGAAAGCGATTCTGGATCTCCCGGAAGATGAACTGGCTGACCTTATCCGCTCAAGCGGCTACTTCAGGCAGAAGAGCAGAAAACTGAGAATAGTAGCCTCCTGGTTTCTGGAAAAGGGCTTTCACGAAGCGGGGCCGACTGCGGTTCCGCAGCGGGAAGAACTGCTGTCGCTCTGGGGAATCGGTGCGGAGACTGCGGATTCAATGCTTCTGTACGCGTTTGGAGTGCCCGCGGTAGTTATCGATGCCTACACAAGAAGAATTCTTGAGCGTCTCGGATTCGGCTCAGGAGGAGATCCCGCCATAAGGAGCTATCTCGCGGAATCGGTCGAAGGAATGGAGAAGGCGGATGCTCTTGTCCGTCTGAACGAGTTCCATGCCCTTTTTGTTGAACACGGAAAAAGCTGCTGCAGTAAAAGGCATGCCTCCTGCCGCGGATGCTGTCTAACCGCATATTGCCCGGCCGCAGGCTCAGGCATGTAAAAACGATTCCATAGTACGTGTTTTATCCGGTTGACAGTTTTCTTCCATATATGAACAATAATCATTGTACAAACACGCTGTGCAAACGAAATCCCACAACAATAAGGATATACAAGTGATAGCTGCAAGCAACATAGCGCTCCAGTATGGGGAGCGGGTCCTCTTCAAGGACGTCAATATCAAGTTCACTCCCGGCAACTGCTACGGGATAATAGGCGCCAACGGCGCCGGAAAATCAACATTTCTGAATATCCTGTCGGGGCAGCTCGAACCCGACAGCGGAGAAGTTATCGTGACTCCGGGAGAACGCATTTCGGTTCTCCGGCAGGACCAGTTCGCCTTTGATGAAAACAGTGTTCTCGAGACGGTTATTATGGGACATGATGAACTCTATGCCGTAAAAACCGAGCGGGATGCCATCTACGAGAAGGAAGATTTTACCGAAGAAGACGGACTGCGGGCAGCCGAGCTCGAGGGGCGTTACGCCGAGCTGAACGGCTGGGAATCGGAATCCGAAGCAGCCCAGCTTCTTGCGGGGCTGGGTATTCCGGATGCTCTTCTCGAGGTAAAGATGGCGGAGATAGAGCCGGGCGACAAGGTGCGTGTTCTGCTTGCCCAGGCGCTTTTCGGTAATCCCGATATTCTGCTTCTCGATGAGCCGACAAACCATCTTGACCTTGAATCGATCAACTGGCTCGAAGATTTTCTTATGCGCTTCTCCAATACCGTTCTCGTGGTAAGTCACGACCGCCATTTTCTCAACTCCGTATGTACACATGTTGCGGATATTGACTTCGCCAAAATTCAGCTTTATGTGGGAAACTACGATTTCTGGTATTTTTCAAGTCAGCTGGCGAACAAGCAGCGGAAGGATGAGAAAAAACGGAAGGAGGACAAGGCTGCGGAGCTCAAGGAGTTTATCGCACGGTTCTCCTCGAACGCCAGCAAGGCGAAACAGGCCACAAGCAGAAAGAAGCTTCTCGAAAAACTGACCCTGGATGATATCAAGCCCTCCAGCAGAAGGTTCCCCTATGCGGGTTTCAAAGCCGACCGCGAATGCGGAAAGAATATTCTTGAAGTCAAAGAACTGAGTGCATCCTTCGAAGGAGAGAAGCTCTTTGAAAACCTGAGTTTTACGGTGAACCGCGGAGACAAAATCGCCTTTGTCGGACCGATGCATCAGGCCAAGACCACTCTGTTTCAGATTCTGAACGGAAAAGAGGAGGCCGACTCCGGCACGTACGAATGGGGTGTTACCATAACCTCAAGCTACTTTCCGAAGAACAACGCGGAATTCTTCGATACCGACATGAACCTGACCGACTGGCTGCGTCAGTATACCGGGAGCGACGATGAGGCCTGGATACGCGGTTTTCTCGGACGGATGCTTTTCTCTGGCGACGATGCGCTGAAATCGGCCAGAGTCCTTTCGGGAGGAGAAAAGGTACGCTGCATGTTAAGCAAGATGATGCTCAGCGGCGCCAATGTGCTTATCTTCGACGAACCGACCAATCACCTGGACCTTGAGGCGATAACGGCTCTCAACAATGGTCTGATTGATTTTTCGGAGATCATCCTCTTTACCAGCCATGACCACCAGTTTGTGGATACCATAGCCAACAGGATAATCGAATTCACCCCCAGCGGCATAATCGACCGGATGATGCGTTTTGACGACTATCTCAGGAGCGACGAGATAAGGGAGCTGAGGGACCGGATGTATCATGGCCACCTGAGACTGACAATCTGATTCTAGTTTCCGGAGATTCTTGCGGCTGCTTCGGCAATAAGCTGTCGGGCGGCCGCATTTTTATGCATCATCGGGAGCTGTTTATTCTTTCCGTCCCTGAAAAAGAGCCGCAGCCGGTTTGTTTCGGTTTCAAAGCCCGCTCCCTCCTCGCTCACATCATTTACCGCGATCATATCCGCATCGGCCTTTTTCATCCGCGCAATCGCGTCGGAGTGCAGCTCTTCTTCTCCTGCACCGTGAAGGGCCCGGAAGGCGACGACAAAGGTGCCGGGAGAGATCGCTTTTACCCGGTCCAGGATCTTAGGAGTGGGGACGAGGGAGAGGGTCAGCTCTTTCGCTCCATGGGTGGTAATCTTGGTATCCGATATCTCCCGGCATTTCCAGTCCCCCACCGCGGCCGCGGCGACATAGATGTCGACTCCGGAACTCTTCAGCACCTCTTCGCTTTTTTCTAGAAGCTCTTCGGCGGTATCGCAGCGGATAAGCGCCGCTCCCGGAGGTCCCGGTACCGCGGTTTTCCCGGTCAGAATGGTAACCCTGGCGCCGGCCAGCAGGGCTTCTCTGGCTATTGCCATTCCCATGCGGCCGGAGGCGTTGTTGGTAATAAGACGTATCGGGTCGATATATTCAACGGTCCTTCCTGCTGAAACGACCACATGCTTCCCCGATAGAGGAGCCTTATCCCCCAGAAGCAGGGGAAGGGCCGCAAAGAACACCGCTTCAGGCTCCGCAATTTTAGCCTTGCCTTCCTCTATCCTCGGTTCCGGAAAAACAATACCGAGGCGTTTAAGCTCTTCAATGTTTTTCCGTACCAGGGGATGGCGCCACATCGGTTCGTGCATTGCCGGAACAATGAGAAGGGGAATACCCTCTCCGATCGCGGTAGTGGCAACGGTACTTACCGTGGTGTCGTCGATGCCGGCCGCAATCTTGCCGATGGTATTGGCGGTTGCCGGGGCAATAAGAAAGAGATCGATCTTGTCATCAACATTACCGGCCAGAGCCACATGCTCGATTTTTCCTCCGAGCCGCGTCACCGCCTCGTGTCCCGTCGCCCATTCCATAAGATCCGGATGGATAATACCGCAGGCGGCCCCGGTCATGACCGGATAAACTTCCGCTCCGTGACGCATGAACAGCCGCGCCAGTTCCGGGCTTTTTACCGCGCCCACACTGCCGCAGATTCCCAGAGCAATCCTCTTGCCCTTAAGGGAGTCTCCGGCGCTTCCGGTAATATCGAATGAAGGGTGTCTGCTCATGCTCATACGCTTATCTCCTCAAGATCGTCGAGAAAATCGTCTATCATCCCCCTGCTTACATGGGGCATTACGGTGATTCTCAGAAAGCCGGGGAAGAGACTGAGAGCCCAGCCGCGGCTGCGCAGGATTCCGGCAAGATCGACTGCGGCAAGATGTGATTCCGCCGAAGGCCTCAGACCAAGCACATTCATCTCCGGAACAATAACCGGCTCCACTCCTTTCATCTCCAGAAGACGCTCATGGAGATAAAAGCTGTTTTCCATGCATTGCCGTACCGTCTCCGTGTAACCGGCCCTTCCGAGACGCATGATGCCTGCCCAGACCGATGCAACCGAAGCTCCCGATCTTGTTCCGACAATGGTTCTCTGACGTGTTTCTCCCCCCGAAAGATAGCTTACCGATGTCTCCGATGCCTCTGCGCTTCCCCTGTCGCGGAAGACAATGGCACCTGCGGGAATTGCGCAGCGTCCCATTTTATGGGGATCCAGGGTGATGCTGCTTACTCCCTCAAGGGAAAAATCGAAGGGCGGGGAAGGGTATCCCGCCTGCTTCAGAAAGGGGAGAACGAAGCCGCCGAAGGCCGCGTCCACGTGGAGAGGGATATTGTGACGCACCGCGGCGGCGGCAATCTCAGGGATCGGATCCACCGCGCCGAGGCCGGTGGTTCCGGCCACCGCGACAAGAGCCATCGTGGAATCATCGATGGAGGAAAGGTAGTGGTCAATATCCGCCCGTCCTCTTTCGTCGAGCCGGGTTTTGCACAATTCAAGGTCCATAATCCCGGCGGCCTTGTCGAAGGAAAAGTGCGAACTTTCGGGCAGGACAACCTTTCTCTTTTTTCCACCCCTGCGCTTGGCTGCCCAGAGGGCGATAAGGTTCGCTTCTGTTCCGCCGGTTACCACCGCTCCCGCGGCATTATCGGACCCGAGGATTGTGCCCAGCAGCCTGATGGTTTCGGCTTCCAGTGCAAAAAGGCGCGGGTGCAGCCCCGGATCGCCGATATTACGGTCAAGATATCTGCTGTAGACCCTGGCGCTGGTCGGGTGGGGAAGGGTGCACATTGAACCGAGAATCGATTCTCCCGAAAAAGAGAGATCTCCCTCCAGAAGTTTTTCAAGCTCGTCGATTACGGTCTGTTCTTCTCTTCCCTCGTCGGGGAAGCCGGTACTGTATTGCTTCATTCCATGCTCAATGGTAGGTATGGGCATCGTCAGGAAACGCACCCGAACGCACATCCTCTCCGTAGGCGGCAATTGCGGAATGCGCCGCGGACCGGAAATCGGCAAATTTTCGCACAAACTTCGGAAGGTAGCCTTCGGTCAGTCCAAGGAGGTCGTTCAGGACCAGGACCTGACCGCTGCATTCCGGACCTGCCCCAATTCCGATGGTGGGAATGGAAAGAGCCCGGGTAATGTTCCCTCCCAGGGAGCGGGGAATACATTCCAGAACGATTGAAAAGGCTCCCGCTTTTTCAAGGAGAGCGGCCTCCTCCATCATTTTAGCCGCGCTGTCGCTTTCCTTTCCCTGGACCGTGAACTTTTCCGCGCTCTGGGGCAGGAGCCCGAGATGTCCCATGAAGGGAATCCCCGCCTCCCGGAGGGCCGCTGCCTGGGCCATGACCGCCCCCTCGAATTTGACCGCGTCGGCGCCGGCGTCCAGAAGCCTGCGGCTGTTCTTTACGGTCATGCCTGCTTCGGAAAAGGAGTTGAAAGGCAGGTCGGAAACAATGACCGCACCGGGGGCTCCGTTTCTTACCATGGAGGTGTGGTATACCATCTGATCCATGGTAACCTCGCGGGTTGTTCCTTTTCCCTGTACCACCATTCCCAGACTGTCACCCACCAGGAGCCAGTCGGCTCCGGCATCGGCGGCGATTGATGCGAAGGCTGCATCGTAGGCGGTCACCATTACTATGGGGAGGTGCTTCTCCGTTTCTTTACGCTGATCGAGCCACTCTTTCGGATTCACCGGCCCTCTCCTGCAAGTTTTTTGAGCCTTGCGGAAATAAAGTTCAGCGCTTCCGCGAAGGCCTTATTGTTATCATAGAGACGGAGCAGCTCCAGCGCCTTGTCCCGTCCCCCGCTCTTCAGTTCCGCGGCGGATTCGCTTATGGCCGGAACTGCTCTTGTAATGTTGTCCATAATGGAAATGGACGCCATCCTGCTTGTCCTGCTGAGGGGGTTGAGGTCGATGGTGATAACCCTTTTTCCCATTTTGACAAGGGCTTCGGTCCTGTCTCCGTCTTCCAGGGGAACGAGTACCGTGTCGGCAATGAGAATTCCCTCCGGATCCACCCGTTTGCGTTCGCTTCCGATCTCAGGAATGCGGGCCTGTTTTTTCTCGTCTGTTCCGTAGAGTCTGACGGCACCAGCTTCCTGCATGACTGATGCAATCGCGTCGATACGTTCACGGCTGCGGTAAAAGAGGTTGATTTCGAGAAGGGCTCCGGTAATCCGCGACAGCTCCACCAGCGCTTCGGGGCAGAGAGCCGCGGCGTTTCCGTTTACCGAAATAACCGGATGTTCGGCGCTTATGAGAGCAGCAGCAGCGGCGCGGATCGGTTCAATAACGCAATCCGGGGTGCCCTCTCCAATAAGATAATCGTACGCTTCGCCCCGGCCGTGGGCTATCAGCCCCGCCGGAGCCACAACATTCCGTCCGGCCATCTCCACAAGTTTCTCGCGGATATGAATGGATTCATAACGGGGATGGTCGGCAGGTAAAAAATCACTCATTTATTACGGCTCCTCCCTGCATTGAAGGGGTTGTTGTAAAAAGATAACCTTTTTCCGCCTCTCTGGAAAGTGCCGCCGCCTCGGCTTCGGCGGCTTCACCGGAACGGAAAAGGGCGAATGCGGCATTTCCGAACATCAGCATCGCACAGGGTGCACCGATCCGGTCAAAACGGTCAAAGAGCGAACGGACTTCCGGTGTAACAAGACCGGAACGCTCACTGAACGCCCGGCTTGCCCAGAGGAATCCCTCAAGGGAGGGGTTCAGAAGCAGGTCCGCGATCAGCCCCTCTCCGGTCCGGTTTATGCGCTCACGAATCTGCGGATCGGCCAGGGAGCTTTTAGTGGAGATCTTCCGGTAGACAACAAAGAGAAGATTGAGATTGTCTTCCACCGGGATGGAGACTATCTTACCGAATCCCGGCGCACCGGCCCTGGTCCGTATTTCAAAGCCTCCGTAAAATTCCCCTATGACCGTTCCCAGTCCCGTTCCGCACTCCACCTCCGCCTGATGGGCTATTTCCCCGGCACTATCACGGTCAAGGGGCGAACCGAGGGCCCTGTTCAGGGCGAGGGAAAGCGAAAGGGCACCGGCACCGCTGCTGCCGAATCCGCTTCCCTGAGGTATATCAATGTAATGCGAAATTTCTTCTATGCGGAAACCATCAAGAAGGGATCGTTCGGCGAAAATTTCGGCGACCCTGCGGCTTACCGGCAGATCCCTCTCCTCCCTGCCGTTACAGCGGTAAAGGATATTCTCCATGCCGCTTTTCCCGCAGGAGCCGCCGCTCCGGAGAACGATTTCGGTGGTGACACCCCGGCTTATGGAAAAGCCCGCTCCAAGAGAACCCCGTTCCCGGACAGCTTCCGCCTGGTCGTGGATAGAAAAGAGTCCTGTAATATGTCCCGGAGAAAAAGCTCGTGCGGTTTTCATGGGCGAGGACACGATACTTCGCCGGCGGGGTGAAAGTCAATTCCAGGCTTGTCAATATCTTGAGGAAAGACGCAGGCTGTGGTACTAAGAATGGAGTGAAACATGTCCATAAGCGATCAACAGCCGCACTCCTCTTTTTGATCTCAACCTTCTTTACACTTTTTTCCGCTTCCGCTTTTTCTCAGGCGACCCTTTCCGGAGATAATCCTGCGGTAAAACGGATAGCGGCCGGGGGAAGGATTACGGGGGTGGTTTATGACACGGTACACGGCAGCTACTGGTTCTCGTCGCGGGACCGTTACCTCTACAGGTTCCGGCCTGATGATGAATTTATCCGGCGGACCGGCATGGAAAGCCGCCCGCTCTCCGCTCCCGCAGCAGGCCCCGACGGCAGAATCTATATTGCATGCGAAGATGGAACCCTTTTTGCTTCAACACCGGGGGCTGCCGGGGCCTGGAAACTGGAAATCGGCGGGCGGGCGATTGGGAATCCCGCCGCAGGCGCAGATGGAACCGTCTATGTCGCAACCGGATCACCCGATCTTTTTGCAGTTGCCCTGAGCGGGGCTGTTCGATGGAAATTGACACTTCCCTCGGTTCCCGTCTCGGGGCCGCTCATCCTCCGTGATTCCGGAGCATCCGGGACCTCCGGAGGGCCTCTTATCGTAGTCTCCTGCGAAGACGGGCGAAGCTATGCCTTCGATACCGGCGGCAGGAGGCAGTGGCTCTTTATTTCCGCCGATAGGGTAAGCGCACCGCTTACCGACGGATCCCGGCTTTATCTGCCGACGGAAGCGGCCACCGTGGCGGCGGTAAGCACTTCGGGGACCCTTTTGTGGGAAAGCAGATTGAGTGCTCCCGCGGCGGCATCTTCAATTGATCCTGTTTCCGGCATTCTTTTTACAGCCGATACCGGGGGTATCATTACATCAATAAGGACTGAGGATGGAGAGCCCAACTGGAGCCGAAGCGCCGGAAGGAGCATCCGTTCCATTCTGGCCTTTCACGGAGCGCCCCGGAGAGTTCCGGAAGAGGCTCCTCCCGTACCTGTCGTGGCCCTTGCTTCGGACGATGGGGGAGTGCTGTGGCTTGACCCGGAGGGGAATCCGGTCACTCATATGGAGATGCCCCCTCCGGGTGCGGATCTTGCTTCGGATGATCGGGGGCGTCTTCTTTACGGGGGGAGCGACTGGGTCTTCTACCTCCTTGATCCGCGGGGAGATGTGCCCCGTCCTTCCCTTAAGGCGGACGGCGGCGCTGGCCCTGGCCCTGCTTCAGCTCCGGTTTCGGGTGACCGGATCTATCTTGAAAGTATAGCCGATGGCACCGACAGGAGAATGCAGCTGCAGACGGTGGAAACCCTGGAAAAACGTCTTTCCGGGATGGCCCCCGACCGGGGCGGCGCATACCTTGTCGATGTTCTCCACCGTTTCGCGTCGGCTGGAGTTCTTGCTCCTGTAAAGGAGAACGGCAGGCTGATAAACGACTATCCGGAGGTAAGGAGTGCCGCAGTGAAGCTTCTTGCCCGCTACGGTACCCTTGAGAGCATCCCTCTTGTTGCCGATCTCCTCAGGTATGAATGGGATCCCTCCGTACGGATCGAGGCCTGCGGGGCGCTCTCATCCCTGCTCGACACTCCCGAAGGACCGGCCATCAAGGCGGTCAGGAGCCGGCTTGCCGCCATAAACCGGAGCCGGAACGACGAAACCGAAATAGCCGCTGCCGCGGAAACCCTCTTTCGCCTTGCCGCCTACCATGGTGAACTGAGTGAAGAGGACCTTTCACTGCTTCTTCAGGTGGCCTACGGACCCTTCGGGAGCGAAACCCGGAGGAAGGTTCTTGATTCCCTTAGACATGGCGGAAAAAGACGACTATACTGATTACCGTACCGCATGTAATTGAATTTCGGTCCGGAATGTTTAATCAGTCGGCCGCTTATTACAAAAGAAAAGGAGACGGGCTATGAAATCCGGAAATAATCACAGTGTCGCAAGAGTATGTCTGCTTGTGTCGATATTTTTTATCATCCCCTTTACCATGGCTGCACAGGAAGTTGCAACCGGGGAGCTCTTCTCGGTACGGGCCGGAAGTGTCGAGTTTTTCAACTATGAAGGACCTCATACGGTAATCGAGACCGATGAAGAAATTCGCGGCATAGGCAGATCCCTGGCCCGGGGCGAACAGCAGGCCCATGCGGGCAAATACCGCTCCATTCATGTGGCACCGGAGAACCGGGAGAAATTCGGAGCCGATATCATCGAGATTCTCGCCGGTGCGAGGGTAGATCACATAGACAATGTGCGCAGGATAATTTCCGGCTATATTTCTGAAAGATACGGTTATGATCGGTCGACCTCCGATAACATTGCTCTTTTTACCACCTACTACAACGCCGTGTACCGGGGTGACATTGAATACTTTTCCGGCTTGTATTCGGACAGGGTGCTTGACCTGCTTGCCGGTGAAAAATCCGGAATAGCGGTCTCCTACCGGGACTGGCCCGGAAATACCCAGCTGCTTATTCCTGTCTCCATCGACGGTAGCGGTCTTGCTCGTATTGACGCAGATACCGTGGGCAGTGACGAAGTTGTCGACAGTATCCGTGAAGGAGAAGGTGACCGCGGAGTTGACCAGCGGAAAGATGTGGTCGAACTTCGTGAGGATCAGCTGGAAGAGGACAAAGCGGTAACTGCGGAAGAGCGGGCGCGTATCGAAGAAGATAAGGCGGCTGTTGAGGAAGAAAGACAGGCCGTTGAGCAAGATAGACAGGACATCAGCCGTCGTCAGGAGGAGGTCGAAGAAGCGCTGGATGAAGCTGAACCCGGAAGCGGGGAAGAAGAAGCGCTGAGGGCCGAAGAGGAGCGTCTGAGAGAAGAAGAAAAGGAACTTGCCGGGAGAGAACGGCAGGTGGAAGAGCGTGAATCGGAAATTTCCGAAGAAGAGGAAACAATTGCCCGTGCCGAAGAGGAAGAGCGGCAGAGGGAAGAAGCCATAAGCGGGGAACGGGACAGGATTGCCGCCGACGAGCAGGAAGCGATAGCGAGAGAAGAAGATGCTGCCGCGGCAGCGGCGGCCGGCCCACGGGGAGATACGGCCCGGTTCAGTTTTCTGCGCGTTCGGGAAGAGCAGGGCAGCGTTCTCTCAACAATGGTTCTGCTGAATTCCCGTACCGGGGAAGAGCAGGCCCGATCGGCGGTAAACACCATTCGCGGCAGAAGGGTCTATCCCCTGGATACCGGATACGCCGCGGTTGTCGGTGTGGATGCCCCCCCGAAAACGGTAAGGCTTATGCTGCTGGACAAGGATACCTTGAAGGTGCTGAGCGAAACCGGAGAACAGATTTACGGTGAAAGCTGGGTTCTTCCGGGTGACGGAGTTATCTATGCCGTTGCCTCGATAGGAGGAATGTGGAAGCTGGCCTCGTTCAGGGAAGACACTCTCGAAATGGTGAATGTCGGCAGCCCGGAGGTCAATCCGGAGACCGTAATGACTCTTGCTGCGGGTTCCCTCTTTGCTGAAGGGCGAAACGGCAATCTGCTCAGGTTTGACCCCGCGGAGCTGACGCTCCGCTAAAACCGCTGAAAAGCGGCGATGATAAAAAAACCGGCGTTTCAGGCCGGTTTTTTTATCATCAGTGTTTTTTCCGCCGGAAGATGGAAGCGAAGAATCGGCGGATGGCATTGAGTATCTTCCGCATGAGGGATGGGTTTTTAAGACGGTCCAGGAGGTTGTAGGCGTCGGCCAGCTCATCTACCGCAAGGCTGCGCCGGTGTAGGTTTTCTTCTATCTCCAGTTCCAGCATCTGCACATCCGATTCGGCTTCCAGTACCTTCACTTCAATATGCTTCCAGCCCAGAAGACGGGCCGATTCCAGTCTCCGATGACCGGCAATCAGCTCCTTGTTCCTGTTTACAACTACAGGGTTAAGAAGGCCGTAAAGCCGCAGACTCTCCATCAGCGGCTTCAGATCTCCAAGATCCTTCCGGACCCTTTTGCCGATTTCAATCTCATCTATCCTCATGTTCATATCTGTTCCTCCCTTTCCGGGAAATCAGACTTAATCCAGAAGCGGATTAAAGTCGGGACTGTCCGTTTCTGTCTGGTCCGGATCAAAATCCAGATCCAGGTCCAGATCGAATGATGGAAGTTCGATATCCGAAAAAGCCGAATCTCCGCCGACATCAAAATCTTCAATCAGAAGGGTGTCCTGCAGTCTTCTGACAAGCTCGTCATCCCTTTCCTGCTCAAAGCTGTGAATTGTGCAGAGCTGATTCGGCTGGGTGCCCGCTATGAAAATTTCTTCGACCGTATCGGGACAGAGTTTTGTCGGAAGCATTCCGGACTCGGAACAGACGCGGACTGTAACTATGCCGGACGGCCGTTCAAACTCCCGGGCCTCCAGTCCTGAATGGACCTTCTTCATGTACTCCGCCCATACCGGCCCAGCCGCAGTGGCCCCGGTCAGCTCCCTTCCGAGGGAGTTCCCCGGGGTGTCAAAACCGAACCAGACTGCGGTGGTCATGTAGGGGCTGAAACCCACAGTCCACGCATCCCCCCAGTTCTGGGTGGTGCCTGTTTTCCCCGCCATGGGCATATCGTCAAAACCGCCTACATTGACCCTTCTCCAGCGGAGAGTCCCATAATCAACGGTGCTTTCCAGCATGTTGACCATAACGTAGGCTGCCTGGGGAGAAAGAATCTGCAGATCTTTGCCCCTGTTTTTCTGCATCTCCCTGAGCCGCTCTTTCTCTGGCTCAAGAATGGTATTTCCGTTCCGGTCGAGTACCCGGGTTATGGCAATCGGTTCTATGCGCTGACCCTGGTTGGGGAAAGTGGAGAAGGCCTGTACCATGTTTATCGGCGCCACGCTGGTAACGCCCAGCCCGAGAGGATATGAGCGGGGAAAAAGGGTACGGTCCTCTTTTTTGTCCTCCATGCCGAGGAGGAGGCTGGCACGTTCTATCGCTTTCTCAAAACCGACCCCTTCAAGCACCTGAAGACTCGGCACGTTCATGGAGGTGGCAAGAGCGAAGCGGAGCAGAACCGAGCCTTCCCAGTAGCCCAGGTAGTTGAGCGGCTGGTAAGAAGTTCCCTGATCATCATAAAAGACAATGGGGCCGTCATAGAGCCTTGTGGCCGGGGTAAACTCTCCGGAGGAGATGGCGGCGGAGTAGTAAAGCGGCTTGAAGCTGGATCCGGGCTGGATTCTGGCGCTTGTCGCACGGTTATACTGCTTGGTTTCAAAATCGCTTCCGCCGACCATTGCAAGAATGTGGCCGCTGCGGTGGTCCATGGTGATGAGGGCACCTTCGATCACATTCTTCTGCATTCGGCTGGTTTCTTTCACCCTTCCGAGGTCCGAAATTCTCATAAGGTCGGAAGAACCGAACATGAGCGAGAGCGCCTCAAGGGGAATCCGGAGATCCGTATAGAAACTGTCCAGGGCCGCCTTTTTCTGCTTGGCTCCGGCAACCTTCATATCTTCAAGGTTGAAGGTAAGAGCAAGGAGGTCGGCAATCGGGACGTACATGTCGTCGGCAATGTCGAGGCGCTCGCTCTTGAGGTTGCGGTATCTCTCGTTAATATCGACAAAGGCGTTGTCCATAATATCGTCCGCAAGACGCTGGTATCCCAGGTCCAGGGTAGTATGGACTATGTAGCCGTCTTTATTTATATCCACCGCACCATAGAGCATGTCATTAAGCTGGATACGTACATATTCGGAAAAGTAAGGAGCCTTGCTTTCATTGTCGAAGTACGCGCTGGCAATGTTTGAACGCGAGAAATCGTAGCTGTCCCAGTACTGCTGAAATGACATTTCAGCCTCTTCGGGAGTGGCGAAATTATTCTCCACCATCTGGCTCAGGACGTCGAGCTGACGGCTGCGCGCCCGCTCCGGATAGTTTATGGGGCTGTACAGGGCAGGGCTTGCAAGCTGAATAACCAGTATCGCCGATTCCGCAATGGTCAGCTCTTCCGCTCCATGGCCGAAATAAAACCGGCTCGCCGCCTCCACTCCGTAGGCATTATGTCCGAAGTACATATCATTCGTGTAGAGTTCAAGAATTTCGTATTTGGTAAGATCTTTTTCAAGCTGAAAAGCGAACCAGAGTTCCTTCAGCTTTCTCATTATCGATATATTGGTCCTGTCGGCATAATACCGGCCCGAAACCTGCTGGGTAAGGGAACTGCCTCCGGAGAAATAGCTTCCGGTAATTACATTCCAGGCCGCCCGTGCGGTTCCCCGTATGCTGAAACCGTGGTGATCGAAGAATGAGATATCCTCACGGCTGATCAGGGCGAGTATGAGATTTTTCGGCAGCTTTGTGATGGGTACTATATCCCGCTTTTCATCCGAGAAAATTTCGGTTATCAGCTCTCCGTTCTTGTCCAGAATCTGAGTCGGCAGTGCCGGCTCGAAATTGCTGAGGTCGTTTTTAACATCGATTTCTCTTGAGCTGGAAAATGCCAGCCCCGCGGAAAAGCCGATCACAAGTGCAGATAAAAGGGTTAGAACCAGTATAAGCTGGGCCTGTATGCGCCTCTTTTTAGTAAGAATCATAGGAGCTACAGTAGGTGGGAACGGCTCGGTTGTCAAGAGAATCGCCCCGCAGGAATCCCAGGTGTGGCTCAAAGAATACCTGTTTTTCCATGGCGGAAAAAATGATACCTCTCTTTAGCGCTTCGCGATGCCTATTCTTAGAATTGCGCCCCGCAGGAGGAGGACAAAAAAAAGGCCGATTCGGGGAGAATCGGCCAGGTGGTGTGCCGTCGGCAATGCATAGTAAACTGGGAGGGGAACTAAGGCATTGCTTCCGACACTTTGATTATCGACTTCTTACCTGAAAACTTAACGATCTTCGACAATAATATCAAAAAAGAGCTCAATATTGTAATTCTTTCCACCGCTTACATTGATTTTTCTGCTCAGCTGGTAGTCTCCTATGCGGAAAAGTACCACATGTTCACCCGGAGGGAGGGTCCCTCCGTCAATTTCCTTCGAATCGAGCTGCTTTCCGTTAAGAAAAACCACGGTCCCTTCGGGTGCCTGGATGGTATACCTGCTTTCGAGAGGTTTTGGCGCAATGGCAAGTGAGGTCACTTCTCCGCGATGTATGCTGAAGGTGAGAATCTCGGTTCCGAAACCGGGAATGGAAATCTTGACGGAATGGAGACCGCTCTTGAGCTTCTGTCTGGAAATGAGCATGGCCGGGTCCGCAGGAAGGTCATCAAGCAGAACCTCGGCATCCTGAAGGGTTTCTTCCCCGCTCATGCCGAAATCGTCCGGCATCTGAAGGTCAATATCCAGAAAGCCCGCATCTTCAAGCAGAAGCTTTGTCTCAAGCATGATATCCGCGTTCATCAGCTCCGAAGGAAGCCCCTTCATGATGGGTACTATCTGTATGACAATGGGGAAAGAAGAGGCATCCACTTTCCGTCCCGGACTGAGCACTCCCGGTCCGCCTTCGCTCCTGGCATCCGTAAGAGGCAGGCGGAGCAATATTCTTCCCGAGGGCGGGAGAAGTTTCTGGAGTATCAGCTTGCCCGAAGCCTGCTGCATCCCCTTTCCCAGGGGTGATGTAAGATCACCATACACCGAGATGGAAAAACTGTCTCTGTAACGCAGGAAGGAACGTGGAACGGTAATAATCATCTCCACGCTCCGGGCAATCGTGCTTTCGACGGGAGAAATTTCGACCAGATCGAAAAGACGGAAAGATGCTGAATCATCCCCGGGCAGGACCGAGGCCGTCAGATTGCCCCGGACCGTATCGGCGTAGAGGGAACCGGAGACCCAGGCAGCGCAGAGGATCAGGCAGAGGAGGATAATCCGAACCTTTAAGCACACCGTTCTGTTCATTCTGAAATCTCCGGAAGGAGGTGTTGCGGGTTTCTGGCCTCACTGCCGAAACGCACCTCGAAATGAAGATGAGGACCCGTCGACATGCCGGTATTACCTACACTACCGATAATCATACCCAATCTGACGGCACTTTTCAATTGAATATTGATGGTTTTTAGATGTCCGTAGACTGTTTTATAGCCGCCCTCATGGTCAATTATGAGAAAATTGCCGAGAACCGGGTCAAAACCGACCGCAGCTACGGTGCCCGAGCGGGCCGCATAGACGGGAGTTCCCTCCGGAGCCGCCAGATCTATTCCATGATGAAAGGTGTGTCCGCCGGTAAAAGGATCCAGCCTCATCCCGTAGGCGCTGCTCAGGACCGACCGCTCAAGGGGCAGACGGAAAAGAATACCCAGGAAATAGGCCCGCTGAAGAGAGGAAAAGCGTGCCCCGGGAATAAACAGCGCCTCTGTAGTCCTCCCGTCGGGATATTCAATAAAAACGGATTCCCGATTTTCTTTCTCTCCGGCAAGTCCGGCATCGTCGTTCATATCCCGCCAGGATGCGGTCAGAAGTTCGAGATCGCTGCGGGGCGGAGTAATAAGGAAAAGGCCATGACGATTGGGAACAAGCAGGATGGTGCCCGCCTCAAGGGCCGGAGAATCCAGACGGTTCAGGCTGGCAAGGGTATCGTAGGGGAGGCTGCACCGTGCGCTTACCGAGAAAAGGTCCTCATCCTTTCCGACCCGGTAGGCGTAGAAAAGCAGACCCGGAGGCGTATCTCCCGAAGCCTCCGCCTTGTAGTTGAGCCGGATATCATCGGTAAGCTGCATGAAAAGCGGATTTCCATGTCGAAGATCTTCGATAAGCGGGTAGGGAAGGGCCGGAATCTGCTGTACGAAAAGCAGAAGCAGAAGCAGCGGCGCGGCTCTTCGCAGCATGGTCAGTTCCTGCGCTGGAAAACGGGGCTCCCTTCCAGGAGAAGGCCTGCGGTTCCAATCATCGGAACCACCGTAACGGCAGCCGCTGCGAAACGGGAAGAGGCGATAAAACCGGTAACAAGATAGATCAGAAGCAGCAGGAGCAGGAATACAAGGGCCTTGCGGAGAGACCGCAAAAAAACTTCACGTGAAGTTCCGGCAGCTTTTACGATCAGAAAGCGCAGAAGACCGAGAACCATCGCCCCGAGAACAAGTCCCGTATAGAGCCCCGGAAAAGAGGTCGCCGCATACCAGAGGGGAAGCGTTATAAGCACCGCGAAGAGCACAATACCGCAAACCATCAGCACCAGGTTGCCCGCCGACCGGAAGAGGGAAAGATAGAGCTGTCCCGTCCATCTGAAAAATGACTTTGTCCTCTGCCTGTATACCGAATCTCTCATTATTGACTCATCCCTTCCTCTTCGTACTGCTTCTCCAGCTTACCGGCCGCCTGCAGATACTTCGAACTCCGCTCCTCATCCCCCGAACGTTCGGCCAGAAGAGAGAGCATACGCAGCACCTCCGCAGCCCGTTCCGGCAGGTCAAGCGCATTGTAGATCATAAAGGATTGACCGTAGGAGGTATAGGCTTTGTCGATAAGATCGAGCCTTTCCGCCACAATTCCGATAGCCCGTAGATCTTCGGCTATGGGAATACTCCGTTCCAGCCGCCGGTCTATCGCCAGAGCCTCCTCAAGGCGGTCAAGGGCCTCTCTGTTCCGGTTCTGAGTACTCAGGACGGAGGCGAGCATGAAAAGATTGTTGGCCTCCTCCTGCCCGGCTCCGGCCTTTCTGTTCATCGCAAGACTGGTAAGCAGGGCCGCCTCCGCTTCTGCCGGGGAACCGGACTGTTTCAGGGCCGCACCGAGATCGTGGTAGGCTACCGCAAGCTCTTTCTCACCGCCCTTTTTCAGCTCCTGGAGCAGTCCTATCGCCTCGTTGAAGTTTTCCGCCGCCCCTTCCGGATTACCCCGGCTCAGTTCCAGCTCTCCCGAAAGAACCAGACCCCGGCCGCGCCTGTCCGTCAGCTCCTCCCGCTCCGCCAGGCGGATCCCCTCGCGGAAGGAAGCCTCCGCCTCTTCGCCGTTTCCCATCTCCATGTGACAGCGGCCGATATCGTAGTAGCTGTCGATAATACCGGGCCGGTTGTCCGCCAGAATCTGCTCGCGCAGCGCATAGGAAAAGAAGTTGAGTGCATCGGCGTATCTGCCCTCGGCGAAATAACCGGTCCCGAACTCCGAAAAGCTTACCGCTTTGGCCTGTTTTTCCGTAACCGGCTGCCGGTCCTTCGGAACCGAAGAACAGCCCGGCATGAAAAGCAGTCCCGGCAGAAGAAGCAGACCGGAAAAACGGAGCAATGCTGCCGCCCGCATCAGAAATCACCGTCCCGGAATCCTCCGAAGGTGGTGGGCGCGGGGCCCGTCTCCGGTATGCCGCCGCGCAGGAGGGGATTGTTTTTCAGCCCCGTCAGGACATCCTGGCCGTCATTTATCGCATCTATGGTCTGGTCCAGAAGGGTGCTTATCTGAGGCTGTTTTTCGTTTGCAAAGGTCAGCAGCATTTCTATCTCCTTCGCCGAAACGGAAAGTGAATTGAGAATATCCCCGATAATTATGTAGAGCTCCTCGTTGTCGTTCAGGATCTTCGGGATGGATCCCTTCGGATCGAGAAGTCTGGTGATAATCCCGGTGGTATCCCGGAGGCTTTCGGTCAACAGTGCCACATCGCCGAGGATGGAATCAATATTATCTCCGGCATTCCCCGTTATCTCCTCCACATTGGAGGCAATCAGCTCCGCCTCGATAATAAGCGCTCCAAGGGCCGTCTCGTTCTTTCCGTTTATCAGGTCGTCGGTGCTTAAGAGCAGCTTTTCCACCGCCGCAAGGGTATCGTTGACCGAATCAATGGTCGGCCCGACCTTGACCAGGATATCGCTTATGGCATCACTCCTCCCGGGAATCGCCACAAGACCGCGTTTGACCAGATCCCGTCCCTCCTCCATATCGAGGGACGGAATAATGGAATCCTCCGCAAGAGGAGGGCCGGGACTCTTGCCCGGATGAAAAAGCAGTCCGCCGCCGCCCAGGCCGATCGGACTTACCGCCAGCTCCAGGACCGAATAAGGGGTCACCTTCTCCTGATAAGTGTCGAAAACATGAAAGTCGATGCGGACCCTGTTATCATCGAGCAGGGCGATTGAATCAACCATACCTATCTTGAAGCCCTTCAGCTTGACGGGCATACCGTTGGAGAGGTTGTTTCCCGAATTAAAAAAGCTGACATAGTGATAGTCTTTGGCAAACCACCGCTGGTTCACCCCCATGAGAATAAGCAGACCGGCGATGGCCACTATGGCAACCAGAATAAAAAGGCCGACAATCTGCTCGGCAAAACGGATTCGAAACTTCATTACCCATTCCCTCCGCGTGATGCGTGTTTACATATCTCCAAGTAGATCGAGGATTTCATCATCATAACTGGAAGCCTGTTCGAGGACCGAAGCCAGAACGCTTTTTGTAACCCCGTGACTGCTCGACCGTACCTCTCCGAAAGAACCCTCTTCTACAATACGGCCGTCGTCTATTATAAGCAGGCGGTCCGCAAGAAGCGACACCAGAGGCGACGAGGAACTGCTCATGATCATTGCCGTCCCTTCATGCTTCAGGCTTTTCAGAAGAGCAATAATCCGCGCCTCGGCCACCGAATCCAGATTCAGAAGGGGAGAGTCTATAAAGAGGATTTGGGGCCTCGCCGCAATGGCACGGGCAATGCTGACCATTTTCTGCTCCCCCGCGGAAATCTGGCTCGGCCTCCGCTCAAGCCTGTCCTGGTAGCCCACCGCATCGATGCACTCCATAACCCGCTGCCGGACAGCCTCATCCGGCATCCCGGGAAAGTGGAGCTGAAGCGGAAAAGCAATATTCTGGAACACCGACCGGTTCGACCAGAGTGCCGCATCCTGAAAAATAAAGCCGCTCACCTTCCTGAACGCCTCCTCGTCACCGCGGGAAAAGGTATCCAGGCGGACACCGTCAATCATAACGGAACCGGAAGAAGGCAGCAGCAGTCCCGCCGCCAGTTTCAGGAGGGTGCTTTTCCCCGAGCCGGAAAAACCGAGCAGGGCCGTAACCGTTCCAGCCCGGAAGGTACAGCTGACCCCGGAAATGATCTCCGTATCGCCTCGCATCATCGATACCCCGTCAAGGGTAATGGTAAACATCCGCCGCTCCCGCCTATAGATAGTAGATAAGGGTAATAACCGCATCAGCGATAATGATCAGGACGAAGCTCTGTGCCACCGCCCTGATAACCACCTGAGGTACCTCCGTGGAAGCCTGTTCCACCCGGAAGCCGTTATAGGTAGCCACGAGGGCGATAACTGCCCCGAAAATGGCGCTCTTTATAAAACTCGCCAGAATATCGACCGTTTCCAGCTGAACCAGCAGATTGTGAATATACTCCCGGATCGGAATCGGCTGAATAAAGCTCGTAACAAAATATGAAGCTATAAGGCCGAATATATTGAAGTAAATATTCAGAAAAATCATGCTGAAGACCACCCCGAGAAACCTCGGCACCACAAGGTAGGAAATCGGATCGACCCCCACGGCCGTGTAGGCTTCTATCTCGTGGCTTACCACCATCTGCCCCAGTTCCGTGGCAATAGCCGTGCCCGAACGGGCGATAATGATGAATGCGCAGAGCAGGGGACCAAGTTCCCGGGTAATAACCGTAACCAGAATGGCGTAGATAAGCTCCCCCTGACCGAACTGCGGCAGAAGACTCACCCCGTATACGATGATGACCGCCCCGAGGGTAAGGGCGATAAGGCTTATCACCCCCAGCGCCTCCACCCCCGTAAAGAGCAGCTGCATTATCAGGACCCTGAAACCCACCTGCCTGCGGCGGAAAAAGGGAAGGGACTCCTTGATTGTCCTGAAAAAAAAGCCGCAGGCGTAGAGAAACTGCCTCCCGCTCTCTATCGCCCTGTGTCCCATCTGCTGTATCATAGAGACAGTGTAATCCATCAATCCGTGCGGAGCAATAAGCAGTAATGAGAAGCGCCCGGCAGGCCGATAGAAGAAGTATAGTATAAAATGGTTGACACAGGAGTGGAGCACTTCCTACAATTCAGGTGAGGAGAAAGAATGCCACGAGCCGTACAATATAAAACAAACTCCATCGTCTATTTTCAGGGGGATGTTGCCGAACGCATCTACATTCTGAAATCCGGCAAGGTAAGCCTCAACTACAACGATATAGAAACGGGACAGGAAATGCACGAACTTATCCAGACCGGAGAGTTCTTCGGCGTAAAATCCTCCCTCGGACGGTATACACGGGAAGAAACGGCGGTCGTTCTCGCCGATGCCCAGATGGTCCTTTTCAGTGTTCCGGAATTCGAACAGCTGATTGTCCAGAACACGCGAATAATAATGAAAATGCTCAAGGTCTTTTCGAACCAGCTCCGCAGAATCCATAAACAGGTAAGAAACCTCATAAGCTCCGGAAGCGAAGCAGTGGAACCCGAAAGCGGACTCTTCCGCATAGGCCAGTACTATCATCGGGTCGGCAAGTTCCCCCAGGCTCTCTACGCCTACCGCCGTTACCTTACCTTCTACCCCTCGGGAAAACACTCGGAAGAAGCCAATAAAAACATCCTTCTGGCGGAGAAAAACGCCCAGTCCGGTATGCGAAGCACCCCATCCGCCGGTCAGGACCGCGAAGAGCTCTCGGGCTCCGCGAAAGCCTACTACAACGCCGTAAGCCTCTACAGCCAGGATAAATTCAAGGACGCCCTCGTCCAGTTCAAAAGAATCGCATCGGATACGGGAGATCAGGAGTACGCCGCAAAGGCCTCCTACGAAATAGGCCGCTGCCATTTCGCCCTTTCCGAATACGACGAATGCATCCGCCACCTCAGCGGCATGATAAAGACCTATCCCAAGCACCCCGACCTGACAGACGCCCTCTTTTACGTCGGAAGCTGCTACGAGAAAAAATCGGACAATGCCAAGGCCCTCGGCTTTTACAAAAAGATTCTCAGCATGGTCCGGGAGGATATGCCCATTCACCGGAAAGTCAAAAAAGCCATTGCGGCACTGGGGGCGGCGGAATGAGCCTCGACCTGTCAATGTTCGGCCGCTTTGCCAAAACCTACCAGGCAGGAGACATCATCTTCTGCGAATACGAACCAGGCGACACCTTCTACCTCATCCAGTCCGGAAGAGTGCAGATAGTCAAAATAATGGACGACATCGAAAAGAATATCGACATCCTCCACCCCGGCGAAATATTCGGTGAAATGGCCATACTCGAGGAAGTGCCCCGTTCCGCCTCCGCCGTCGCCATCGACAAGGTGGTCGCCCTCGAGTTCAACCGGGCAAACTTCGAAGTCCTCATGAAAGGCAATCCCCAGATCGCCCTCAAACTCCTCAAGCTCTTCACAAAGCGCATATACGATCAGAAACGCCGCTTCATGATCCTTACCCTCGACGACATCCAGGCCCGCGTCGCCGACGTCTTTCTCATGCTCTCGGAAACCCAGCCCGTCGACAACCCCGAAGTGGACGAACGCGTCTTCCGCACCTCCGTCGACGACATCGCCCACTGGGCAGGAATGAGCCCCGACAAGTGCAAGCAGATCCTCCATCAGTTTGCCAACCAGCGCCGCGTCGAACTCTTTGACGACCGTATCGTCGTGCGGAACATCAACGACTTCTCCCGTTTCGTCCAGAGCCGCCGCCGCACCCAGCAGGTCGAATAAATATTAAGCGTCGGCAATTCTCAAAATGGACAAGCCGAATCTTCGGCTTGACATTAAAAAACCCGCAGTAGATGGCAATTCCACATGCGGAGGGAATACATTATGCTTTCAGGCAGAAAAAATGATGCCGAACGGCATTACGAAGTACTGGAGTGAGGTATTATTTTTTCTGCCTTGGGAACGAACGTAATCTTTAATTCGCATGTGGAATTGCTCATTAAGCCTCGGCAGGGCTTGATTTTTTCCCCCTCATTGGGTAGCTTTCTCTCGCATGCCAAAGTAGCTCAGGGGTAGAGCAACGCTCTCGTAAAGCGTAGGTCGTGAGTTCGAATCTCACCTTTGGCT
>NPIE01016272.1_pt2 | contig 24378 bp, 14 predicted proteins | sample 8637661 | NCBI WGS metagenome assembly NPIE01 (sample SAMN07420842, study PRJNA396082) | bioreactor metagenome | isolation source: sample BA12 brine-fed electro-methanogenic bioreactor BA | place: Japan: Kochi | collected 2016-12-09
TTTGAGCGAACTGCTCGCTTACACCGAACGCATGACCCGCAATTTAATCCGTTCCTTACCGGATGGCTCCTACAGCTTTAAAGACTATCTGGATGATGACGGCATCAACGGGAAACCTGTCCCGATCTGTGTGAAAATTACCATCGCCGGTGACCGCGCGCAGGTGGATTTCGCAGGTTCAGCACCTCAACAAGAGGGCAATATTAATGCTGTCTTCGCCATCACCCTTTCCGCGGTTTATTACGTTTTCCGCTGTTTGCTTGGCCTGGATGTTCCCAATAACTCCGGTTGTCTCGCACCAGTGACAGTGATTGCACCAGAAGGAAGCGTGGTAAACGCGCTCCCACCCGCAGCGGTGGCCGGTGGCAATGTAGAAACCTCGCAACGAATTGTGGACGTGCTCTTAGGAGCATTTGCAACCGCTGCACCCGAGAAAATCCCGGCTGCCAGCCAGGGTACCATGAACAACATCACCATTGGTGGCCCATTATTAAAGAAAAGAGGGTCCTTCACCTATTATGAAACGCTTGCAGGTGGTAGCGGCGCCAGTATGGCCTTTGACGGTGCGTCGGCGGTGCATTCGCACATGACCAATACCCTCAATACCCCGGTGGAAGCCTTTGAGTATTCTTACCCGATGCGCGTGATGCGCTACGCAGTGCGGCATGGGTCGGGTGGTGCTGGGAAGCGGCGGGGTGGTGATGGATTGCGTCGTGACCTGCAAGTGCTGGTTAATTGCCAGGCGACATTGCTGACCGAGCGACGTAAAGGGCAGCCTTATGGGTTGCAGGGAGGTGAGCCCGGGCAATGCGGGGTGAATGCTTTGATTCGCGGTGAAGAAGTAACCCCGTTGGCCGGGAAGGGTACCGTGGAGTTACAAGCTGGCGACATTATCAGCATCCAAACCCCAGGCGGGGGTGGTTTTGGAAAAATTTAGGGGGATGGGTTGAGGATAGTTTGTGCATCAGCGATGCGCACCCACCACTCTGCTGGCATATGGAGCCTCAAATATCCAATTTATGGATTTGTTCTTATTTCTGAAACTTTTTTTCCGCGGCGTTTCTTCCACCAGAACATGCCAGAAATCACAACAATAACTGTCATTGTCAATAAAATTACCTGCATTTCATTGGAAGCTTTCCCAATGGCTGAAGCATAGAGAAATACCAGGCTGATTAAAACAGAGGTTCTGATCAGTTCAGCCAGTACCAGCATACCAATCCAACGACGGACTGGCACCTTGCTTAATCCTGTAGCTATAAGGGATGGGACAGGTAATCCAACAGTTAGTTTTGCCAGGAATATGAAACGCGGAGCATGTTTCTGGATCTCGAGCTCCATCTCATCAATAATTTGTAAATTTACCCCAATTCGAGGACCCAGTCGCTTGATCCAGTCCAGCTTGGAAAACCGTCCCAGGTTATACCATGCCATATCAGCCATTAAATTACCAGTGACAACAGCGGCAAAGGTCGGTATGGGGCGTAAATACATACCGGAAATAGCAATTCCTCCTGTTAAAGTACTAAATAGACCCTCAAGCAGGTTTGTTAATCCCATTGCAAGATAAAGCAATATGGATACGGTTATGGGGGTCAAAATAAACATGCTGTCACATCAATTTTTTCAGGTTAGTTTGGAAATACACAATTAAATAATCATATCAGATTAGATTCGTACACGAAGATATAAATTAATTGTACCCTTTTTTCAGCTTTCCTACCAATTAATAAAAACCAACCCCGGGTTTCAACTTTTTCTTCAGTCTTTGGAGTTTAATCAATATCTACTATACTAATCCCATGAATACCTATATTGTTCTCTTGCGCGGTATTAACGTTGGTGGAAAGAATATTATTAAAAGGAAGAATCTGGTTGCTCTGCTGGAAGATCTGGATGCTAAACAGGTAAAGACGGACATCCAGAGTGGTAATGTGGTATTCCAATCGATGAAAGAACCTTCACAACTTTCAGAAAAAATTGACATCTTCCACATTTCCCATAGTTACAACCACCCAATGTTCGCGATGATCATCAACCAGTGGGATTGAACCGTCTTTTATCAGTTGATTATCCAAAATTATTTGCCGAACATGCCGGCTAACACGTTGTGGGTTGTTCACCTGGATGTGATAAACAGCCTTGCCAAATTGATAACGAATCGAAAATTCATCCCAGTCAGGTGGAATAACCGGGTCTATTTGCAAGGTTTTTCCAATCTTTCGAAAACCTAACATTGCCTCCAAACCAAGGCGGTACATCCAGGCAGCCGAACCTGTATACCAGGTCCATCCACCACGACGAACATTGGGTGAACTGCTGTAGATATCTGCACAGATAACATAAGGTTCCACCCGATACTTAGCTGCCTTTTGAGGCGTATCAGATTGGAAGATAGGGTTAAGCAAATCAAAGAGCTCGCCAGCCTGTTTACCATCTCCCAGCAAAGTGAAAGCCCAGGCAGTCCAGATAGCAGCATGGGTGTACTGCCCACCATTTTCTCGGGTGCCGGGCAAGTAGCCTTTAATGTAACCGGGATCGTGAGGAGTCTTATCGAAAGGTGGCGTAAAGAGTAACGAAAGCCGGTCTTCAGGGCGCACCAGTCGTTTCAGCACTGACTGCATCGCTCTACGACTGCGTTGTGGTTCGCCTGAACCGCTGATCACAGCCCAGGATTGTGCTATTGCGTCAATCTGGCACTCTGGCTCCATGATCGATCCGAGCGGTGCTCCGTTATCATAGTATGCGCGTCGATACCATTCTCCATCCCATGAGGATTTTTCAACAGCAGCAGCATATTCCTCCGCTCGCGTTCTGAGTCGCTTTGCTGTCTCAATATCTCCAATCCCATCACAAACGGATGCAAAACGGTTGAGAACATCGCACAGGAACCATGCCAACCAGACACTCTCGCCAACGCCCTTTTCCCCAACCCGGTTCATACCGTCATTCCAATCGCCGCTACCCATTAATGGTAAGCCATGCACACCATTGGTTGCACCTTTTTCAATCGCTAACAGACAATGTTCCAACAGTGTTTGAGATTGCTGGGAATGAGGAAATTCACCGTAGCGTTCGTGTTCGCCTGGAACAAGCGGGGGGGCAACTCTGAAAGGAATTACCTCCTCCAGTAAGGCTATGTCGCCCGTCGCTTCAATATACAATGCGGTGACATAAGGCAGCCAAAGCAAATCATCAGAAAATCTGGTACGAACACCTCGCCCGTNNNAGCACATCTCCTTCTTCAAACTGACGGTGGGCAGCATTGAGAATCTGATTACGCGTAATTTCCGGGTCAATGGATAACAGTGCTAATACATCCTGAAGCTGGTCACGAAAACCGAAAGCACCACTGGACTGGTAAAAAGCGGTGCGACCCCAGATGCGACAGGAAAGGGATTGATAGAGCATCCAGCGGTTTAGGATCAAGTCAGTAGCTGGTTCCGGCGTATGAACCTGAATGGTGCCAAGTAGATGATCCCAGAATAAATGGGTGTGCTCGAATGCTGCAGCAACAGCGTCAGGGTTATGGTATTTTTCAGCAAGTGCCAGGGACTGGTTCCGATCTTTTCCCTGCCCCAGCACAAAGTAAACTTCTTCTTTCGCACCAGGCAGTAAATCGAGATGCATTTGCAGGACAGCACAGGGATCTTCTCCTGGAGTAATTCGGGTTTCCAATCCCAGGCGGTGTAGGGCAGCAGGGAAAGCGAGAGTTCCACCACGTCCAAGAAATTCGGCGCGATCTGCCGTCAGACCATGAACAGATTTGCTTGCAATCAGGAATCCTACGCGTGTTCCAAATTCAACACTGTAAGGGTTGGTGGCAAGCAGACACTCCTGGGCAGAATCATACTCAGGGATAATATAATTCATGCTCGCAGCATGCGTTGTCCCCAAAACCCATTCCACATACTGCGTGGCAGTGATTCGGCGAGGATGCTTCAATGTATTTTCAACCTCTAGATGTATAATTTTTACCGGATCTTCCGGGCTGGCGAACAAGGTGAGAACCTGGCGTAGACCATGCGAGTTATGTTCGAAACGAGTGTAACCTGCTCCATGGGTGACACGGTATGGCTGATCTGCACCGCCAGGGAGTGGTGTTGGCGTCCAGAATTCGCCAGTTTCCTCATCCCGCAAATATAGTGCCTCACCGGTTGGGTCTCGCACCGGGTCATTGGACCAGGGAGTGAGGCGGTTTTCGCCACTGTTTATTGACCAGGTGCACTGGCTGCCAGACTCACTCACCATAAACCCAAACAGTGGATAACCAATTACGTTCACCCACGGGGCTGGGGTGGTCATACCTGGTTGAACATCTATGACATATTCGCGTCCATCAGCACTAAAACCTCCATATCCATTAAAAAACTGAAGTTTTCCTTTTTCTTCGGATTCAAAGAGTTGTGGGGCAAGTAAAGGATAGGAGGGTGAACGGGTTGGTGATAAAAATGGAAGGTGGTGCACTGGCATTGAATAGCCTGGTATCTGATCACCCAGCGATCCATTCGCTCCAGATAGGACAACCCGTCCTGCAGTTTGCAGCAGGATGCGCTCCTCGCCACTCATCTGGTCATTGTATAGAATGAAAATTCCACCACGCTGATTCAGCCATTGTTCACTGTTTGTTTTGCTGACCATACGATAGAGCAACCCATTTAACTCAGCACCATAATCCGTTGGTTGGCGATTGATGATCACGACGTCTATAATAAAACGGCGGCTACGTAGGAATTTATGCACTTGCAAGGCTTCTCGTACCAGGTTGACCTGTAGAGAATGATCCACTTCTACCAACAGGATGGGGTAATCACCTGAGATACCAAAGCGCCACAATCCAGGTTGCCCTAGCCGGTTGGCAGCAATTATTTCTGGAGAGGAACGAACCATCTTGAATGAATAGAGCAACGCAGAAAGAACTTGTAGTATATCCCTGTATGACTGCGTGACGATATTTTGTTTTGCCAACCAGGTCTGAGCACCAATATTTGCCTGATGAAAGGAGCGTGTCACCAAGTTCCAACTGCTGAAACGTCTGGCAAGTGAAATAATTTCCTCACGGCTTTCCCCTGCAAATGTCAGGTAAGCCAATTTTGTACTTTCATGAGGCTGCAGCTCTACCTCAACGCCAAGGGAAAAGATGGGGTCGAATGTGGCACCGGATGTGCCTGTCAGATATTGGGCTGAAATCAGAGCAGCAGGTTTTTGCAAGGTTTGATTTCTACCTATAAAACGATTGCGATCTGCTTCATGCCGGGCTAAAACCTGATTCTCTTCCACAATGACCATGTGTCCCATCATGATTGATGCTTCCTCATTGGAACGCGGTCTTCGCATAAAAATTTGTAAATTTAACTCTTGAATGAACTCACTTTCAATAAACAATTTATTAAAAGCTGGATGACGGACATCAGCAGCCTGCGTTGCAAGAATCACTTCCCCATAGGATGTCAGTCGCAGCTTACTTGATTGTTCTTTGGTATTGTGAAGGTGAATACGGCGAATTTCAACAGGGTCCTCGGGAGCGACAGTAATATCCATCGTTGAATTGATACCGTTTTCCGTGCGCCGGTATACAGCCATGTGAGAAAAATAGGTAACCAGCATTTCATCTGCTTCGCCATTGATCGGTTGGTGTGCAACTGACCAGGGATTACCGAATTTTTGTGCATCCGTATCTGATTCCTGGATATAGATCCAGGTTCCCCATTGATCCAAAACACCATCAGCCTGCCAACGGGTAAGGTCAACATCCAGCCAGGAACTGTATCCACCACCCATATTAGAAATCAGAACATTGTAATTCCCGTTGGACAGAAGATTCATCTGTGGAATGGGCGTTGCTACAGGCACACTCCAGGGGATGATTTCGACAGGAACTGCTGTTAATCTTTGTTCACCTTCGACTTCTTCTGTGTCCGTTTCTGGTGATGGAACAAACTGGGGTATTTTTTCCTGAAGAAGCAATTCGACACTTTGAATGCGCAAGTCGCTGTGCATTCGTTGCACCATAATATCGGAGTGGAAAAAATTAGCCATTGCCATCAGGATCATTCCCTGATGATGTGCCATATATTCGCTAACAACAGCTGAAGTTTCATCGAGTAATAGACGGTCACTGGTGAAATCTATCGATTCGTACAATCCATAATGGCCGACCATATCATAATCCATCAAGTCAAGCAGGTTGTTCGCAACTGCCTGGGGATCATATCCAACCGCCATCAGAGAAGCGTAAGGGGCGATCACCAGATCATCCCCTGCTCCTCGCTTTAACCCCAATCCGGGTACACCAAAAGCGCGGTACTGATAATTTTGATTGGCATCAAAGTGATAAAAACCCGATTCAGAGATACCCCAGGGAACATTTTTCGCTTTCCCATATGCAATTTGGTGGAGGACAGCCCCCTCGGTGCTGTCTGCCAGTAATGTGCCCGGGTAGGACTGTAAAAACAGCGGCGGCATCAGGTATTCAAACATTGTTGCACTCCAGGAATGCAACACATATAAACCTTCCACACGGGTTACTGGTCTGCCAAGGTGCAGCCAATGTGTTAGTGGAACCTCTCCTTTTGCAATGGCAATAATGGAAGCGATACGCGCCTCCGAAGCCAGCAAATCATAATAATTTTGGTCAAGCAAGCCTTCGTCAAGGTTGAGGCCGATATGAAAGACTTTTCGGCGCAAATGGTAGAGGAAGCCAAATTCCATCTCGTTGACATACTGGTTAGCACGGGTTGTGATTTGTTCAAATTTTGCTAATAAAGCCGTTGCATTCTTGTTAGCTTTATCAAGCCCAAGAGCTAATTCCTGCAACCATTGCATTTCTGGTGAATTCTTGCCATTTGTATATTTGGGTAAGTATTCCGGTATGGATTCATTATCTATTGACAGAGTTTTCTGCATGGTGATGATATGTGAAATTGCAGCCTCAGTATGCCTTGGCACTTCTCCAAGCATAGGGTTATAGGGTAAATGTTCTTTCAAATCATTCATCACATCTGTGAATTGAGGATCCTGCAGTCCTACCGGGAGAGATTCAAGCATGGGAATCCAGGGAATCAACTCGGTGATGGTTCTTTGGACAGCAAGGTGGTGACGTTGCACCTGTGCGGCGACTTCCTGCAATTTTTCCAATGTCTTCAGATCAAAAGCAGAGCGGCCAACCTCCAACAACTTCATTAAACGGCTGGAAAGATCCTCCCAAAAGGATCCACTAACCGTGAGAAAAAGAGAGTACCAATGCTCTGGTTGTGATCTTACAGCTAAAATATTGGTTTGAATACGTGTAATTCGCAAATTAATTTCTTCAACCTGGTGATCAAATTCGGTAATCTTCATCCCAGTCAGTGTTTCTGTCAGGTTTGATAGTGTGTCCAGATACCCTTGCCACAAATCCCAACGGAACACTTGTTCATACGGCATTGTTTTGCATCCCTGGGCAGTGACGATGAAGCTGGCAGCCAGATTGCCACTATCTACGGTAGATATATAACGGGGGTGAAGTGGTTGCAGTGTAAGGGTATCGTACCAGTTCAGAAAGTGACCACGAAATCGTTCCAGCTGGTCAAGCGAATCCATCGAGGTATCCAATCGGGTAGCCAGGCCAAGCTGATCCAAATAACCCATGTCATAAGCTGCCAGAGTAGAAGTGAGCAGCAGTCCAATATTGGTTGGTGAAGTGCGATGTGCTACTGTTCCATTGGGTGATTCCTGAAAATGATCGGGGGGCAGCCAGTGATCTTCCGGACCTACAAATCGCTCGAAGAAACCCCAGGTTAGGCGGGTGATTTGCCGCAAGCGATTGGTTTGTTCATGATTCAACTGGACTTTGTTTTTGATGATTGGACGATTCACCCACCATAGAATGGCAGGGGAGAGCAACCACAAGATCAGTACCGGAGAAGTAATGATCAGGATAGGCGCAATTCTGCTCGAGGTCTGAGAAGAAATGAGTTGGGTACCAACGAATAAAGCTATTGCCAGAGCTGATGAAGGGATCATTTTTTGCCAGGCTGCTTGCTTTCGTGTATTTAAACCAAAAACTCGCGCAGTTTGAGCAGCAGTTGTCCACTGCAACAGATCTCGGTGGCTAATGGCAAGACGATAGAGCGTGGTGAAAATCGCATCGATACAAATATAAGCTTCGTAAGGCAAGAAGGCGATTGCTAACAACCAGCGTAACAGGTTCCAACCCAACGGTTGTAGAGCAACCCCGGGTTTTTCTCCTCCAAGAATTTGAAGAGCACTGCGGGACAATCCGGTCAGCAGTGGAATTGCAAAAGAGAGCAGCAAAATTGCTGTCCAGAGTCCGGAGTAAGTCGGGAAAAAAATGAAGCCTAGAATAAAGATCAATAAAAGTGCAGGGGCAAGTAATGAGCGACGTAAATTATCAAACAACTTCCAGCGGTCAATCCAAGAGAATGTCAAACCGTTGCGATTGCGTCGGAATAACCACGGTAAAAGCTGCCAATCTCCACGGATCCACCGACGCATGCGTGAAACCTGGACAAAATAATTCTGAGGATAATCCTCGATCATTGTGATATCGGTGACCAAACCAGCACGTCCCATCAGTCCTTCCAGCAGGTCGTGACTGAGTACTGAATTTTCAGGAATTTTTTTGTTTACACTTTTCTCAAAGGCATCCACATCATAAATGCCTTTGCCAACATAACTACCTTCACCAAACAAGTCCTGATAGGCATCCGAAACAGAAAGTGTATATAGATCCAGACCGGCATCTCCAGCAAAAAAACGGGTGAACCAGGAAAATCTCGCACTTCTAGGATGAATCTCCATTCGGGGCTGCAGAACTGTATAACCGGCAGTAACCCTTCCGGTTTTTTCATCAAATACCGCCTGGTTTAGAGGGTGCGCTAAAGTGCCAGCCAGACGACAGGCTGCTCCGTGGGGCAGGATTGTGTCTGCATCCAGTGTAATGACGAAACGCACATTTTGGATTGCACAGCTCTTGATATACATTTCACTGGTTAATGTAGTATAGGTCAGATTTTTTTGACCCCGCAAAAGCTGGTTTAACTCATTCAGCTTACCTCGTTTTCGTTCCCAACCGATCCACTTTCCTTCAGATGAATTCCATACCCGTTTCCGATGAAATAAAAAGAAAAGTTGATCCCTTTCCTGTTGAGATTCTTCCTCCGAACTTTGATCAAAGGCATCTGTGGGTTCGGGGCAAAGAGGTAAATTATCATATTTTTTATTTAACAAATCAATCGACTTCAATGCATACTGAACCAAATCCTCGTCTTCGGGTAATGTTTCGCTGTCGGCATCTCGAAAGTCGGTCAACAAAGCAAAGAGTAAACCTGGCTCGGGGTTGCGAAGATAATGCATTTCGAGTTGCTGTGTGAGCGAATCGATATCTTCACGATCTTCAATTAGCCCTGGGATCACCACCAATGTTTGAAACTCTTTAGGAATCTCACTTTTGAAATCGAGTTTGGGTAGAATACGCGGTTGAATCAAAAGTGTGATTAGCCAATTAATCAAACTAGTCGAAATCGTCATAACAGGGATCAAAACTGCTGCTGCAATTAATACCATAGCAGTCCCTTGCAAGAACGCAGAACTCGGATTTTGAGTTGTATTCCAGAGTAAGTTGTCTGGAAATTGGAAGTTTTGAATGATTACTATAAGTGAAAGGACGATAGCTATTGTCAACAACAGAATGCTGGAGAAATAGGCCACGCTCGCATTTCTAAACCCCCAACGCTTGAAAGCTGTTTTTCCGGTTGGGTGATAACCAATCTCTTGCTCCAACGCAGCTCTGCCTTCACCGAGCAGAAATTCACCAACATGGGTTGAGGAACCTGCTAATTTAATTAATTTCTCTGCTAACTCGTTCTCGTCTATTCCGCTGGAAAAGGCCAGGGATTCGATTTCTGCACGGTACAGATCGCGTGTCTTGAAATCCATTTGAGAATAAATCCCTGAGGGGTCTTTTCGTAGTGTTTTTTCCAAACAGCTTACAGATTCAAAAAACTCACTCCAATTCTGCGCGGAGATTGTCCTCAGACCGTGAATAATATTGGCGATACTATTTTGATTATTGGTTTCTCCAACATTGTTTTCCCAGGTTAATGAAGGGTCCCGAACACCCGGCAGTTGTGGAACAACCGGGGGAAGGTGAGGTGAATTTTCAGGACGAATCGCTGAAACAAGGGAGTGTGACAGAACCTCAATCAGACCATAGCGCAGAAAGATCGGAAAAGCCCACAATTCTCCCATTGTCAGTGAAACGTGTTTCTGATATTCGATCAGAATCTTTTGTAATTCGATGGGGTCTATCAAAAAATGTTGAAATGTCAACAAACTTCTGGTAATAGCATAAATCCGTGGGTAGCCCTTAAGTGGACCACTCCGCAACCTGGGTAATTGTTTATAAAAGGTTGATGGTAAGTCTTCTTTGATCTGTAGAAGAGCCTGGCGGATGATGTAGTAATTATCCAACACCCATTCAGAAGTATCGGTAAGTGCTATCTTCTGGTGAATAGACTTGCGGAAATAAGTATGGGCTTCTGCAAGCCAGGATTTATATAACGCCAAATCCTGACCGGGTATGTTGCGCTCAGAAATTGGTTTTTTTTTATTTTTTAAATCGTTAATCTGGATGGTATCACGGTAATTCTCAACCAGCGCATTAACAAGTTCCTGAATTAGTTCTGCTTTGGTAGCAGAAGGCTGTGAATTGGGAACAGTACCCTCTTCCGGTTCCCAATTCAGGGGGTCAACCAGCATTCTCAGCGTCCCCCTGTTTTTCCAGCGGCTATCTGTGCCGCAGTGGGCTGAACCTTACTACGCGGCACGTCCTGGACGATCAATACCGTTTTGGTGCCATATTCGATATAATTGCTTGCAACACTCCCGTATGGCCAGGTAAATTGCCCGGAAGAACCGTGAGCACAAAGTACAACCAGATCGATTTCCTCCTCCTGGCGGGCAAGTTTTTGAATTGCTGAAGTTACACTTTTGTCCTCAAGCACGTAGAACTCGCACTCAACAGGTAGGCGCTCTTGCATTTCATGTAAATAATTAGTAACCGCCTGTCGGCTAACTTTCATCAATTGTTGCGAGAGTTGTTCAATCTCAATGGGGAAAGGTTCTGGTATGGGAAGTTCAGGAGGCTTGATTACCGCTGCGAGGACCAGCTTTGATGACGATGGTGACTTCGCCATTATGGTTGGTGAAATTGAATGGTTATCACCCTTTGTTTCCGATTTATTAGCCGTTTCACCACCCGTCAACAAGATGCCTGCAGACAGGGAACACTCTGCGCGACGCGAACAATCGAAAGGAAGGAGAATACGTCGATAGTGAATTCTTGTGTCTTTCGTTGCTGGCTGAATGTAGGTCCGGACAATCAGCACGGGTATATAAATCAGATTAATCACTTTTTGAGCTACACTGCTGATGTTCCAGCGACTTAGCCCACTCGCGCCATGCGTGCTGATCACCAGCAAATCAATATTTTCTCTGTGGGTAAAATCAACAATGTTTTCCGCAGCTTTTCCTTCCAGAATAGCGTATTCGACCTTTGTTTCTATCTTCTTATCGTCTTTATTTGCTGATATTTCATCATCGTTTATGCTGGTCTGTAGATATTCACGGGTACGGGCTGTCATGTTTTGCATATACATATCCGCCTCAGCTTTGCGTATCTGCCAACTCAATGGATCGACCGGATTGGGGTTTTCATGATAGGAAATTGGATCGAGAACTTGCAACAGAATGATCGTTGAATTGAAGATACGCGCAAAATGCACAGCATGCGGGATGGCTCTTTCTGCTAATGTGGATCCATCTAATGGGACAAGAATTCGGGTAAACATAATAGCTCCATTTCTTCTATTCGCATAAGTTCCCCTTTTAATAATACAAAAAATACCTGTCGGAGTCCCATAGAAAGTCTGTACAATTCCTAAATATTTTTTCCGAATTACTTTAGTGGAGCACTCCAACGCCTGGTTCATGCATTGGAATTGCTTTTGTGAATTGATCCAAATAATTTCTGATCATAACAGACTTTTGAGGTCCGTATGGCATAATTGTGAAGCGTCTCGATTTTATTCACAAATTGGGTCTAGACTTCGTGGTCGCTTTTAAAACGTTTCATGAATCACACATAGTAATCAGTAAAGTAACGCTGGCAACCCGCATAGGGATTAATCACATATGGAAAGATCTTGGATTTTGAAAGGAATGTTTTCGCATGAATTTCTTTAATGTACATTCGGTAATTATAAATCTGAAAAAGACAGCAGTGATATAACAAAAATCCAACCAGCAACTTGGTACTGGTTGGATTAACGATCTAAGTAAAAGGGTTATCAGAATTCTATCAGTTTCAAATGGTCCGACAAATCCATTTTACACGCTTACTCCACCTCTAACGGCTCAATGGTTGCCACCAGCAAAGGTTGCTTGAGAGTCTCGCCGTAATAACCTTCAAACTGATCAATCTCTGGCGTGTCGTCAGTGAACATGTCCACCATAAAGCGATAGGAGAGTGGCTCATACAGCAACTCGGCGTTGAAGGTGAAGGGACCCTGGGCATTGGAGATATCGATCTGGTAGGTGATCATGTCGCTGCCGCCAATGAAGTTGGTATCCTCTGAAGCTTCGCCGTACACAGCAATATCGGTTGGCAAGGAGGCTTTGTCTGTTCCGTTTGGCAAAATTCGGTTGTCTTTTATGTAGCTAGCAGCACGCAAAAGGGTATAGGTCACATCACCATCACTGTTCACCATGATAGGCTCATAAATCTGCACCTGATCGGCAACGGTGATCAGATCATAATGCGGTTCATACGCCATGGGATCCTCATCAGCGGCATTACCTGTGATGGTACCATCCAGATTGTGTTTTCCTGATTCAAAAACCAAATTGCCAGCAGCATCGGTAACCGTTACATGTAGCCAGACGCGCCGTGAGGGGAAGCTGGTGGGGAATTTATGGCCGGTGAAAGGTGTGATTTTAAGAGTAGCGTAAAGATTATTGTTGGCTATTTCCAAATTTTCAACTGCCAAACCTGCGGAGCGTTGACCAATCTGGTCTTTCACCCTGGCAATCGTGGTGTCAAAATGTTTTTTGTCCGCAGTGACACCTAAATCCGCTCCCCAATCAGAGAGGATTCTGAGCATAAAGGCATTGCCACCCACAAAATAATGTTTGAAGAAAGGCTCACGTGCTGGCAAATTACCCGGCATCAGTGAGATCACCACTCCACCTGAAGCCTGCGGCATATGACAGCTCTGGCAAGCCGTCTCATTCGCACCAAACTGGCTGTTCTCCCACTCCGTGTAAGGCGTTTGTTCAGGGAATTCACCCAGGATATTACCTTCTGCATCCACATAAGGGGTATAGAGATTGTGACAGGTAGCGCATAATTCTGGTGAACCAGAATGCGCGGCAAACTCCGGGGTAAAACCACTTTGATTTTGCATCAATTGTTGATTTGGATTCTCATATGGTCCGTGAATCGGTCGTGTCGGGGGGTTGGTGCTGGCGTCAATTTCAAAACCACCGCTGAAGCTCTCTTCTTCACCCAGATTGTCTTCTATCACCTGATGACAGAGGGTGCAGGAGACCCCATCCATCGCAGCGACATGCAAGGGGTTATCCGGGTTGAGAAAGCCATCTCCGAACATTGCCTGTTCAGTGCCATTTACCTCAGCTTGTGTGTAAGCCATCGGTTGGTGGCAGCTGATACATTTATCCTGAATCACGGCTTCTAAGTCCGGATTGCGCACAATTTCTGAGCTAACCTTCGCCTGCCAAACCGGATCGGTAGCGGCATTGGCCATCATCGTTGATCGCCAATCGGTAGTATTAGAGACATCATTTCCAAGTTCATCAAAGAGGTTGGTATGACAGATTGCACAAACACCTGCACCTGAAAAATCCTCGGTGGTAAAGCTGGATAAAACAGTATTCTGTGCGGGATTGCGTGGCGGCTCACCATCCTGTCCGAAATCTACATCCGGTGTTGGCTCTGCCTGGGCTTCACTCTCCGTTGGTACAGATGGAGCAGGTTCAGTTTCCGTTGCATTAGCAGCACAAGCAGCCAGCAAGAAAACTAATATGATGATCGATGCATATTTCAATGTTGATCGAATGAAAGTGGATTGCATGTGGCATTCCTCCATGGATTGTTGTGTAACAAAATCATTACAATAAAGGGAACCTTATCCTTTTTATTATAGAGGTTTAAACGCTAATCATCAACCTGATTAGCCATGAAAACTAACCAAATAGAAACAATTTGGGGTTTAATTTGAGGACACTGTAGTGAAATTAATGAAATTCGCGAGCAAATTCTCTTGCCTGGCTGGCGGTTATCATCACATCTTCGTTGATGTGGAAGTAAAAACCCTGCCAGCCCAAAGCGGAGATAATTTTCTGCATGCCTGCACGGGTTACATATACCTGGCAAAGTTTTCCTGCAGTGCGTATCTTCTTAAGCACATCCAACCATTCTTCGGGTTCGGGTTGCCCAGCTCCCGGGATCCATTGAATGCCACGCAGGTTGGGAATTGCGAGAATATGATCCAGATGGTTCAATTGTCCGACGCCATCGAGATGATAGAAGGGATAATCCAGAAAATCACAGCATGCTGTAAGATCGGGTAACACAAAGCGCTTGAACATGCGCGGGGAAATCATGTAGGAGAAATCCGATTGCAGCATGTAAAGCTTGCCTGGTGCCCATAGCGGACTCCAGCCACTGCAGCCGGTTTCGTTTCCACATGTGAGATTGAATAGCTTTTCAAAATAAAGCATCCACAGGTTTGTGATATCTGCGATGATCCGCAACACTTCCTCTGGAGAATCGCTCAAATCCAGAAGTAATTTTTCGCTACTACGCAAGGATGCCAGGATATCCAGGTTGCCCCCCAGGTCCGTCAACCCGATGATGGCGATGTCCTTCCAATGCTGGGTGGCTAGCCTGGTCAGCTTTTGCACACGCTGCCACCACAGGTTATCAGAGTCAAATAGGGGTTGGATCTCTTGCAGATGTTGAACAGGCAATGGGTCGAACCAGACCGTATCGGGGCGGATATGCAATGGAGAACCCAGGAATGCAGCCATTAAACCGGGCCCATAGTTTGGCCAGAATTTGGGAAATGCGCCACCAAACCAATGGATGCCTGCGCCAAATTCTTCGATACCATCCAGAATCTGCTCAGCGCTGAGATCATCCGACTCGACCGGTGTTACTTCGTTATAGCTAAACGGCAACCCCGCCATCGAATCATCCACCGCCTCGATACCGAAGAAGGGGTGTGTGATGGTGCCATCCCACCAGTTGACCCAATCCTGTTTGACCCGTTGCAAATCTTGTTCAGAAAAGCGTAAATTCATCAGTCTCTCCTAAGTCAATTAGATGATTATATAGGAGAATGAAGGTGGAAATAATTAATTAGGGCGTTTAGCCAACTCCTGCAGCTACCTCTTTATCCCTGAAGGGGACAGGCGGGGTGCTTGCGGGAGCAGGCCGCCCCTACCGTTGTTTTTGGAGCAACCAAGAACTTCGACAAAATTCCTTCGGGGTCGTAAACAATGCGCCAGTGTTATTAGGTGCACAGCACTCCTGGAATTCTGGATTCACGATCCAAATATGCCATTCCAAATCTACTTTTTCTCCCTAAGTGCCTCGCACCATTTACATTGATTGCAATGCACCAAATCAAACCTTTGCGTCTTTTTACTCTTTACTTAGCGTCTGCGCGTCCTAAATCTTTTCAGGTCTTTTCCCTAAATTTCTAATCCACCTGTCCCCCGACGGGGTATCAATCCTCAACCCTACCTAGTAATTCGCCGTCAAGCTCATGCCTTCATATAGGTATGCCACTTCTTCTTCATATCCATTGAACAGCAAGGTCGGGCGGCGGTCCAATTCACCAATCCGGCGTTCGGTTGCCTGCGACCAGCGTGGGTGCGGCACATCCGGGTTGACATTTGAGTAAAAGCCATATTCGCGGGGTGAAATCAAATTCCAAAAGGTGTTTGGCATTTCTGATACCAACTCAATTTTAATCAATGACTTACCGCTCTTGAAGCCGTACTTCCAGGGCACCACCAGCCGAATCGGGGCACCATTAGACGGTGAAAGCGGCTCATTGTAAATCCCGGTTGCCAGAATGGTGAGATCATTCATGGCTTCATCCAGGCGCAAGCCTTCCTGATATGGCCAGGGGAAGTTCGCTTCCAGCCCTGGCATCTGGTCAAAATCTGCTTCTGTCTGAAAGCGTACAAACTTGGCTTCTGCGGTCGGTTTGACTACGTCCAGCAGTTTGGATAGCGGGAAGCCCATCCACGGGATCACCATCGACCAGCCTTCTACACAGCGCAGACGGTAGATGCGTTCTTCCTGCGGGAATTGATCCAGGATATCTTGCATGCTGAAATTGGTGGGTTTTTCGACCAATCCATAGACTTCCACATTCCAGGGATCCGTTTTGAAATCCTTCGAGACTTCATATACCCTATCTTTGTAAACCGAGAATTCATAGTAATTGTTATAATTTTTGATAGCGTCAATATTCGTCAGCGCTTCTCCGTTGGAACTGATAATTTGAGTTTCCTCTGGGGTTGGGAATACACCCGGGGCACAAGCGGCCAGCACAGCAGCCCCGCCAATTAATGAAACCTTTTGCAGGAATTTGCGCCGATTCATATACAACCATTTCGGTGTAATTTCAGATCGATCTATTTCTTTCATATTATCCTCTTTTACCAATAAACAAACCGGGCATTTCCGGTGTTCTTTCTATGATTCAATTAAACCAGCAATAATCTGCCAGTGGTAGTGTTTGTATAATGGAGTGACAGGTTGACGAAGGGAGATGTTGTCAGCAAGAATGTGAAAAAAAACCTCACCCAACCATTAGGACGACAAATAAAGGGAAGGTTTATGAAACCACTTCCAACAGTTTCTGCGTTCGGACCAATTATTTCGGTTTGGGACGAATTTGCTTTTCTATGATGTTTTCACACAAAAGTTAAGCTCAACTCACATCTAAGAACGGTCTACAATAATCGATTGAACAGTCTCGAATGGCATGTCGATATTATTGGCTGTCAGCGTCTTAAATATCTGCTCGCGTAATTCGAAACGCTTCTGCAAATGTCGTCGCTCATCTTCCAGCCATACCCGCAATTCCAACTCCACATTGTAATCATTTAATTTTGTCACCACCACAGTTGGTTCAGGTTTTTGTAAATAATCGGGGTTCTCATGCACCAAATCAATTAGAATTTTTCGAACCTGATCAAGATCTTCATGCATGCCAACCCCCACTGTGATATCCAGTCGGATATTGGGAAAATTGGTATAGGATGTCACGGTCTTGTTCATTACCTCAGCGTTCGGTACGGCCAGCATTTTGCCATCAGGGGTAACAACACGTGTAGTGCGTAATGAAATACGGTCAACCCGACCATACTTACCATCGATTTCGATTAAATCACCAATGGTAAAAGGGCGATCAATAAATATTAGTAATCCCGAGATAATGTTGGACAGGGTGTCACGCAGGGCAAAACCGATTGTAAGGCCAACCACGCCTAAGGATGCCAGAACCGCGCTGGTTTGCACACCTATCGCGCTTAGGGCGGCTAAAATGCCAATGCTGAGAACAAAGAATTTTAGAAGGGTTTCCGCAAAGGCAGCATTGGTTGAATCCATATTGCGTTGAATGCGCGGTATGAAGACTCGTTGGATCAATTTCCAAAGAATATAAAAAATTATCAGGACGATAACAATGATGAGGAGGTTAATAATCCCTTCCGCTAATAATTCCCCGATGCGTTGCGGGTCAAAAAATTCACGTAATTGTGATAATAAATTTTCTAGTAGCATTTGCATTCACCCTCCCATTGTGAAGTTGTTTTTTTCTCAATTCTGTTATTTTCTGATTTGCTTATTTATTGATCATTTGGGTTGACAAGTGTCTAAGTCAGGATAAAAATCAGGTTAACTAAACAAAAAACACAATCATGCTGGTTAAAATTCCACTTACCAGCATAATTAGAAAAGCCCTGATTACTGTTTTTCTTAACTCTGACGAACCAGACACAAACGAGATGACACCTTTCGCCGCCGTATTAACCAAAGCAGCGATGATGACAGCGATTGCAGCAACGTTTAGTGTTAACTGAGTTGTTGAAGCCAGACGTGAGATGCTGAGCGAAATTGCGTTTACATCAGTGATACCAGCCACGAAACTCACCAAATAGACTCCTGAAGAACCTAAGAATCTTTGGGCAATATCAATCACAATCGAAACCACGGCATACAATAATCCAAACTTTATAGCTGTGGATAATTTTAAGGGGTTGGTGATGGTGAATTCGGGATGAACAGCTTCCTCATCATCAAAGCTTTTTTTCAGAAAGAAGAATATATATACCAATCCTGAAATCAACATAACCAATAGTGGAATCGCAACTTTGATAGCCAGTGGAGGATAAATTAAGAGAATTAAGATAAATATCCTTGGGAACATGACCGTGGAAGCCAAAATGACTGCCCGGGCATAGTGAATTGCCATCTCAGGATATTGCTTGCTGGCGGAAGAAAAACTAATGGTTGTGGCTGTACTGCTGGCTAAACCTCCAAAGATTCCCGAAATGTAAATACCCTTCGAAGTGCCGAATATTTTCATAAAAACATAGCCACCAAAGCCTATGCCGGATACTAAAACTACCATCAACCACACCTGGAAGGGGTTGAAGAGACCCCAGGGGTCGATCGTTCGATTGGGTAATAGTGGCAAAATAACAGCTGCCACCAATGCAAATTTGAGGGTCACAAAAATATCTTCGGTACTCATATTGCGAACAAACCCATGCAAAGTGCCTTTAAATGCCAGTAGAAGTGTCACCAGTACAGACAGAACGATTGCAAACATTGCATGATCACTCATCACCAACACGCCGAACATAAAAGTTAGCAGGGCTGTAATTTCAGTTGTAATCCCTGTTACCATTTTTTTGATATAGATATTGCCCAAATAGCTAACCGAAATTAACAGAATCAATCCACTTAATGTCAGAATGACGATAATGTTGCCAAAATCAGCTACCAGAAACGCAGCGACTGCGCCCATCAAGGATATTAATGCAAAGGTGCGGATGCCGGCGAAGTTGGGGGATTCGCGTTTTTGTTGAAAAAATTCTCTTTCCAACCCTATGAGTGCGCCAATTAATAATGCTAATCCAAACCTCCACCAGGGCTCGAAATCTGCAATGCTGAACATAAAAACTCCTAAAAATCGTAATTCGAATTTGGATTTCAAAGACAAGACAAATTCAACGATGATTTGATATAGATTAGTTTCAATTATACCGAATTGTGTCTAGCTGCTTTAACCGGAAGATTATCCAACCTGATTATGATACAATCGCAGGCATGAGTGCGTTAAAGGTAGATGAGGTGGTTCGCTCGCGGAGAAAGACGCTGGCGTTGATCGTCCAACCTGGTGGAAGGGTGGTGGTACGAGCACCATTGCGTACCAGCCAAAAAATCATCGATGCTTTTATCTCCAGCAAACGCGATTGGATTGAAAAAACACGTCAGATACAGCTGGATAGAGGGAAAAATTATCCGGTTCGTCATTTTGTGCCCGGTGAATTATTCTGGTATTTGGGTCAACAATACCCGTTGAAACTGGTTGGTGTACAAAGACCAGCACTTCAATTCAAATTCGGTTTTTACCTGGCTGAAAAATCCCTGCCGCAAGCCAGGAAACGCTTTGCGGATTGGTATCGTGATCAGGCAAGGCTCTACTTTTCTGAGCGGGCAAATCACTTTGCTTCACTACATCGATTTAATTATTCGAAGATCAAGATCACCAGTGCGCGCACCCGCTGGGGCTCGTGTAGTGGGCGTGGAACGCTCAGCTTTACCTGGCGACTGATCATGGCACCGCCGGAGATTATTGATTATGTCGTGATTCACGAGCTGGCGCACACCGTCCATCACAACCACAGCCGTGATTTCTGGGACTTGGTTGGTAAGTTGTTGCCGGATTATGCCGACAAACGCAAGTGGTTGAAAGAAAACGGGCGACAATTTTATTGGGATTGATTTGATTCAACTGCTCTTGGATCAGGATTAGATTTAGTAATTTGCGTAAGTGGATTTTTGAATATGGCGAAATTCGAACTGATCACCCCCGAAGTTGACCAGTAAAACTGCTTTGCAACCGGTATTGCGTAAATAGGTGCTAGCCTGGATCTCATCCTGGATTTCCAAGCTGAGTTGTGCTTTTGCCAGCACCATCAAATCGTAAACCACAAAGTCCACCCGTTTGTTGCCGATGCGCTGTTTGCGGTAAACCAGATCAACGGACAAATCGCGTGAATAAGGGATTTTTAAAGCATCCAATTCCAACCCCATGGCGCGCTGGTAGATTTGCAGTTCAAACCCTGGCCCGAGTGAGTTGTATACATTTTCAGCGGCAACGGTGATCAGGCTGGTGATGTCGGCGATTTTGTTGGTGGATACTGGTTGTAGGTTAACATTAGATTCCATCGGATGCTTCTCCCTATTAAAGTTGGTTATGTTCTACCTAGCAAGATTCTTGCCAATTTGGAGGGTTTAGGGGGGAGATTTTAGTTTTGAGGATTTAGTTTTTAGGATTTAAAAAGATTAAATGCGCTAAAGCGCAAAGGAAAGAGAAAAGACGCAAAGGAGAAACATTAAGGTGCATTGCACTTGGGGATGAATTTAAGAGGATTATAACGCAAGGATAAAAGTTAGAGAGTATTGCAGAAGTGCATTGCACCTTAAAAAAAATACAGGTGCAGCGCACTTCTGGTTACTGAAAAATTAATCTATTTTTGATATTCCTAGTAGATTGTTTATCCCTAAGTGCAACGCACCTGGTGGGAATCGGTTTTTTTATTCCCCATCGACTTCATTATTCGCTTCTGCGCCATAATCCAGCACATCCCGCACGTTGGAGTGAGATAATGGAGGGCTAATAATTCCCTTGTCTTCCAATTCATCAACCATACGCGCTGCGCGGGTGTATCCAATCCTTAATTTGCGTTGCAACATGGTGATGGAAGCTTTGCCTTCTTTGCGAACAATTTCAATTGCCTCTTTCAATAAGGGATCTTCATCGTCGTTTTTCATTTCTTCGAACAATGGTACCTGTTTCAGAGAAGGGTCATCTGGCATAAGTGAATCTGACTCCTGCTTTCCCTCGGGAACAAGCTGTGGTGCAGCTCTCACATTCATTGCCTGTAAACGCCAATAATCAACCGTACGGGCGATTTCCTGATCGGTAATAAATACACCCTGCAAACGCACCGGTGCTGCGGCATCTGGTGCCTGGAAAAGCATATCTCCCCGCCCTAATAACCGTTCGGCTCCAGGTTGATCAAGGATGACACGACTATCTACTCCGGATGCTACTGCAAAAGCGATACGTGCTGGAAAGTTTGCTTTAATCAAACCAGTTACCACATCGGTGGATGGGCGTTGGGTAGCCAGGATCAGGTGAATACCGGTTGCACGAGCCAGCTGTGCCAGGCGCGTAAGTGCACGTTCGGTCTCATCCGGAGCGAGCATCATCAGATCGGCAAGTTCATCAATGACGACCACCACATAAGGTAGTTTGTCCGGTTGGGATGTATTATATTCAGCAATATTGCGTGTACCTACTTGAGAAAAACGGTGATAACGAGCATCCATTTCACGCTGAACCCATTGCAATGCACCGACCACTTTTTCGGTATCGGTGATAACGGGTGAGAGCAAATGCGGGATACCATTGTAGCCAGTTAACTCCACGCGTTTCGGGTCAACCATTATTAAACGCAAGTTCGCTGGTGAGTTATTGAGTAGAAGACAACAGAGAATTGAGTTCACACAAACAGACTTACCGGATCCGGTTGTTCCTGCGATCAATAAATGCGGTAAACCTGTTAAATCGGAAGCGATCGGTTCGCCGGAAACATTCATACCGAGGGCAATCCGCAGAGCTGATTTCTTTTGGCGATAGCTTTTACTATCAAGTATTTCCACAAGGGTCACGCGGTTAGCTTCGCTATTGGGTACTTCGATACCCACATAACTGTGACCAGGAACCGGAGCTTGTATGCGAATGCGAGGTGCTGCCAAGGCTAAAGCCAGATCATCTGCCAGGTTGGCAATTTTACTGACACGAACGCGGGTTTTCCCTGTTCTTGTTTCAATGAATAAAGGTTCCACACCAAATTGTGTGATGGTGGGACCGCGCTTGATTTCAACCACACGCGATGGTGCACCAAATGAGGTAAGGGTCTCTTCGATCAGGTTTGCCCGTTCTTTGTCGATATTGCTTTCGATACTGATTGTTGTGGCAGGATCAAGGATTGTCTTTATATCCGGCAGTTTCCATTGAGCAGCACTTGTTCCCTGTGTAACCGAAGGTTGTAAACGAGCGGATTCAGCGGTGGTTTGTTGTGAGTTGGGGTGGTTGGTTGGAGCAGGTTTTAAAGTTCCAGGAGTTTGAGAGGTGTTGGCAATGGGCTTTTGGGTTTTTGCATGAGAGACGGCTGGTGTTTCCAATGGAATGAAATCATCTTCGATCAATTCATTGATTTGTTCCGATTTCGCTGTTGGTGTTTTATGTTGGTAGGAACTAAATGTTTTGGATTTTCTGGTTTGTTGCCAATCTCTCCATTTGGCTTTTATATTTTCTATGATAGGTTGTATTTTCCTGAATATATCAGGAATGGAGAGATCGAGGGTTAAACCTAAGGCAATCAATAACCAGGTAGCTATCACAACGACAGCCCCAGCATTTCCTAAAGCCCTGGTCAGCATTATTTCAAAAAATGCGCCAACATAACCACCACCTGCACCAGCTTTCGCTGTTTCCCATCCACCATCCGAGAGTAGGTGCAACCAGGCCAATATGTTTAAATACAATAATATGATACCGGTTATCCTTTCAGCGGATAAAAGCGGTAATTTTTCAACATTTCGCAGCACCAACCAGATTCCGACCACCAGTAAGGCTAATGGCAGAACAAAGGTACCCCAACCTGCTAATTGGGAAATGGACTGGATCCACCAACCGGTAACTTTGCTGCGTTGGGAGGAAATTAGCGAAAGGATGGTCAGGAACCCAACTAAGGCAAGGAAAATACCTAAAATATCCAGTTTGCGCTCGTTGGAAATTTTACTCCACTGCCAACCAGATTTTGATGAAGATCGCCGTGGAGTACGAGATCTTGATTTGGAGCTGGATCTTGAGGAACGAGTCGAACTTCGAGTGGATCTCGTTCTAGTGCTAGAAGATTTTGCTCTGGATTTTGAACTACTGGAAACTGGTTTTCTTGCCAAAAGGGGACTCCAAAACGGAAAGGTTGTTCTAATTATAACAAATTCTTAAATAACGAATCAAAAATTTGGGTCAGTTGATAACAGCTTTTCAGTTAGGAAGAATTATTTTTTGAATAATTATCTTTTACTTAATGATTCGATTACTTTTTTAGTGGCTTTAAAAGCAATGGAAGGTAGCCGATCTAACGGAAAAAATGCTACTTCATCGGCATCGTCCCCAGCCTGTAATTCTCCCCCAATAACTTCCGCTTCATACACGATGACAATATCTGCCCCGCGATCATGTTCACGGCCACTAATAATTTCACGCAAGCGAGTAATTTTAACCTCTAAACCAGTTTCTTCTAAAGCTTCGCGAATGGCTGCATCTTCCGGATTTTCCCTGGCATCTACGAACCCTGCTGGAAGTGACCAATCACCTTTGTTGGGGTTGAATATTCGGCGAGCTAATAAAATGGAGCCGTTTTGCTGAATCAGAACAGCAGCAGCAACCTTTGGATCCTCAAAATAAACCCAATTACAGTTGGGACAAGTTACCCGAACTTTTCCATAAACCTCTTTTTCTTTTGTTGGGGTTCCACAGAGTGGACAAAATTTAAATTCTTGTTTGTGATGATGATCCACTAAAAAGACCTTTTACGCAGAATGAATGCAATGACAGCAAAAATGATCGCGAAGCTACCAAGCAGGATTTGACTGACACGAAGCCATGGGAATGGTTGTGATAAGGATGGAATTGGTTCATTAGACGATTGATCCAGAATATTCAATACAGAATTATTGAATGCATCGGTTTCTTCTGCTGATCGGATTCCTAAAATTGGACCCGCGCCCGTGATTGGTTCTGATTCACCTGATTTTAATTCTGCACTTGCAATTTCGGGTGCAGGCATTTCAGGTTCTTCAACAGTTTCTTCGTCTTGTTCCTGAGGCAGAGGGGCGGGTTCTTCATATACATCCGGTGGATTATCTACACCACCACCCATTGGTAAAGATGAAGTAACACCAGAACT
>NPIE01000131.1_pt1 | contig 24261 bp, 23 predicted proteins | sample 8637661 | NCBI WGS metagenome assembly NPIE01 (sample SAMN07420842, study PRJNA396082) | bioreactor metagenome | isolation source: sample BA12 brine-fed electro-methanogenic bioreactor BA | place: Japan: Kochi | collected 2016-12-09
TGTCGCGATACGGAAAATTTATCAGGTTTAGGTGTATTCGGGTCATAGGAGGGTATCACTGGGTACTTCATCTCAGAAGATTTAAAAACTTTTGGGAAGGTGTATCCAGCCTCGAACTTCATCACTGGAAAAGTAGATTGTGCCCGTGAATGGCAAAAAACGATAAGATAAGGTGCGGGATGGGGATTCAGCACGCATTTACCGGTAAAGATGGTCAATCAATCTTTGCTTAATTCAAATTTTTTTGCCCCCGAGGGGGTTCGCTTGATACCCAAAAAATCCCATGTCGATTGGTCCGCAAGAGGAGATTTGTCTTCCCAAAGGCGCCTTATCTTCTCCAGGGCTTCGGTGTCATCAATGGGCCGCCCGATACCTAAAAAATCCCATGTATCTTTATTCACAAGAGGAAAGAGGAGATAGGTCACATATTCATTTGTGGTCATACCCGCGTTGGTGGCTTGGATCTCTAAAGCCCGGTGGAGGTCTTCAGATACTTCGATTCTGGCATTTGCCATAAGGACCAATGGATCTTCCAGCCACAAAAAGATAACGTTGGATCTCAGGACTGCCACAAGTCCGAAAGATCGAAAGACGATCTCCCCGGTGCCCCATCTATGTGCCTCTTTCCCACATCTGGAGACAACGGATCGCCTATATCCCCAGCTGAGGAATGTGGGCAAGGTAGCTTTCGCGAAGCTCTTTGCGGCCTATGTGATCGTAGATATCGATGGCCTCTTCCCGGGCATCGCCCCTCAGCTCCTGGATGAACTCGCGGGGCATACCGGCCCGCCTGAGATGGGTGGTGAACCAGTGACGGCAACATTGAGGCGAGAAATGATCCTCCATCCGGTCAGAGTCGGGTTTGTGGAGACAAACCCTTTCGGCGGCCCTCGTTACGCCGGTATAGACACCGTTGCGGTTAAGTCGCTCTCCAGTAGCACCAATGAAAAGAGCCTTTGAATCGCCCGCGTTCCGGGACTCTCTCGCCCGAAGCCACCTCCTCAGAATGAAGGCGGTCTCGTCATCGAAGAAGACGATACGGTTTGTCCGCTTAGGAGTTGGCTTGAGCCTTATTGTTTGCTCCACAAAGTCTATGTCGTCGACGTCGAGGGTTATCAACTCTCTCCGCCTGATGCCTGTCTTCGAAAGAATGGTGATGATCGCCTTGTCTCTCACATCCATGGTTGCGTTGATGAGCTGGGTCATCTCCTCCACAAATATGAGCTTCCTCATCTGTCCTTCATCGTTATCTTTGTACCGTCTCAAGTACCTCTTCCTCACAGAATGGACGGGATTCTTGTCCACATGGCCTTCGTACTCAAGAAAATCATAGAACCCTGATATCCCTGTGAAATAGTTCTCTATCGCATCAAGTTATTAAAAGATTACTGGTAAAATGGTGCGGGGGATGGGATTCGAACCCACGAACCTCTGCAGGACAGGGTCCTAAGCCCTGCGCCTTTGACCGCTTGGCAACCCCCGCTCTCAGAATATCATCTTGACGCAGAATATCATCTTGACGCCGAAGATCATCTTGACGCCTCCTCGACGCCTCGGTGCGGCGATCATCCGACCATCAGCCTCTCCAGCACCGCCTTGATCGAATGGAGCCGGTTCTCGCTCTGGTCGAGGATCGCAGACCTCGGGCCGTCCATCACCTCGTCGGTGATCTCCTGGCCCCGGTGAGCCGGAAGGCAATGCATGACGATGACATCATCACTGGCGTGCTTGAGTAGATCTTCATTCACCTGGTACCGGCTGAAAGCCTTGACCCTCTTGGCGGCCTCAGCCTCGTCGCCCATGGAGACCCAGGTGTCGGTCTCGACGACGTCCGCTCCCGACACGGCCTTGGCTGGATCGGTTACGACGACGGCACCGTCTCCAAGACGATCGGCCTGATCTAATATTTTGCGGTCTGGCCCAAAGCCTGGCGGGGAGGCGACGACGATCTCCATCCCCATCAGGGCGGAGGCGAGGATCGTCGAGTTGCAGACGTTGTTTCCATCCCCCACCCAGGCCACCTTCAGCCCCTCCAGGCGGCCAAACCTCTCCCTCATCGTCATCAGGTCCGCCAGGATCTGGCATGGGTGTTCCACATTCGATAGGGAGTTGATGACCGGGACCGAGGCCTCGCGGGCCAGCTCCTCGACGGTATTGTGGTCGTAGACCCGGGCCGCGATCCCGTGAACGAACCGCGAGAGGACCCGGGCGGTGTCGGCTATCGTCTCGCCGCGACCGAGCTGGAGGTCATTGCTGCTCAAATATAGGGGGTGTCCCCCGAGGTCTGTCATCGCCACCTCCAGGGATACCCGGGTCCTGGTGGAGGGCTTCTCGAAGATCGTCGCCAGGCTCTTTCCCGCCAGGATCGACCTGGTGGCCGGATCGTCCCTTCGAGCCTTCAGCTCGTCGGCCCGGTCCAGGATCGCCCCGATCTCCTCAGAGGAGAGGTCGGCTATGGATATCAGGTTCGCTTTCATCTCGATACATCCAGACTTTGGATCAAGCCGCCCCTATCCTCTCTCTTATCTCCTCGATCGAGGTTACAGACCCCTCGGCGAAAGAGACTTTGGCCCTGAACCTCTTCAGCTCCAGAAGGCCGCCCTCGCCCACCTCTCCTGAAAGGAGCTGGGCAGACCAGGGGCTGGCCGGCATGAAGGCGACGCCCGGATGGGGGTCTTCTGAGACCTTCGCCATCACCACTACTTTGCCGGAATCGTTCTCCAGGAGGACGGGCTTTCCGGCCTCAAGCCCCAGCCCCTTTGCATCGGACCCGTCCAGATAGAGGAGGGCGGACTGGTCACGGTACTCGTCGCTGTACATCCCATGGGCCTCTTCCACCTCCTGGAATATGCCCCGATAGGTGACCACCGTCACCTCTTTTTTCCCAGCCATCTAGACCGCCTCCGTTATCCTTTCGATGACTTCAACGTCTGGAAGATAATCCGATTTGACCACCGCATCGAACTCCACCCCCACCCCGTCGCTCCGAAGGCCAGAGCCTCCGGCCTCAAGACCCGCCACGCCGATGGGGATCGTCACCAACGCGGCGTCGGTGGTGAGGGTCCGGTGAGAGTTCACCGCCACCATGGGAATTTCGGCTAGCTTCTTTGCGAGAGGAGCGGGAAGGACGGCTATGGGGTCTGCACCCACAACCATCACGGCGTCGCAGGAGTCCAGATACTTCGCGATCCCGAACTCGGGGCCGTGATGGACGCCGCCGCCGAAAGAGACGGAGTTGACGGAGCCGGTCTCGTCGAAGAGGGTCTGGTTGAACCCCCGGGTGTTGTAATCGCCGAGGGTCGGGATCACGGAGAAGCGGGAGACCTCGTTCAGTTTTCCGACGAGGGAGAAGAAGGCGTCGAGATCGCCTCCCATGGAGTGGGCGAGGCCGAGGCCTGTGAATATCATCCCGAACTTGGCCTTCCGAAGCTTCGTGCCCAGGTTCAGCATCCTCTTTTTATCCTCGACCTTGGGGATCTTGCCGCCCAACGTCGCCATCAACGCCTCGGCAAACTCTGCGTCGCCTCCCGGCGGGATCCTGAAGAATCCGTCGGCGGCTATCTGGGCCGTCGGCGACTTTCGGACGTCGATGACGATCGCCTCCCGATCCTCCTCGTACCCCCTCTGCCTCTTCTCGCCCCGGGGAAAGTAGGAGAACCGGGAGAGGTGGCGAGGATGGCTGCTGGAGGGGTCGTCCCCCCAGAAGATGGAGACGTCGGCGAAGTTCCGGACGTCGTCGAAGGTGCAGGAGGGAAGCTCCTCCTTGAGGATTTTTTCCGTTATCATCCCCTGTGAGTAGGAGGAGGGATCGTCGATGACGGAGCCGAGCTTCTTTGCGAGCCTGATCCCAGCCTGCTGGGCCGCCAGGGTCGAGTTCCCCCAGCCGAAGAGGAGGGGCTTTTCCGCCCCAGCCAGAAGCTCTCCGGCCTTCGACACGGACTCGTCGATGGTCGCGGGAGTCCCGTCGACGGCTGGGGCGAGCCTGTCAACGACGAGGGAGTCATAGTGGGCCCGACCCTTTCTGCAGAGGTTCATGGTCTTTTTGACCTTCGCCCCCTCAAAATCCACCTCGATATCGTCACAGAGGAGAGAACAACCAGTACAGAACGCCATTTTAAATCACCTAGATGAACTCGATCGCCTTGCTCGGACAGGTCACGATACAGGCGTTGCAGAGGACTTTCTCCTCACCAAACCGCCTGCATTGATCTATGTTCACGCACTTGACCACGCCATCTTCTACCATCAAGATCGCCTTGCCGCTGACGGGCCCGCGACCGATGGCCGTACCCTTCGGGTCGCTCGCCACGTTGACCGGACAGGCGACGACGCAGTTTCCGCATCCGTAACACTTCTCAGGATGAATCACCATCCCGGTCTCGGTGGCGTCGGCGCTCAATATGGGGGCCATAAGCTCCCTCAGCCCCGCCAGCTTCTTTTCGTACTTCGGCTCCTCCACCAGCGGCGTGCAGTCCTCGATCGCCTTCCGCTTTCCCAGAAGCTCGACGGCAAAGGCCATACAGGTGGGAAGGCCGCACTTCTTGCAGTTCGTCTTGGGGAGAAGCTGATAAACTTCCATGACGCTGACCATTGTGGTGCACCTCGATGAGCAGGATCTGACAACATTGAGATCGTCAATCGTATTAAGAATGTTGGCATGGAGCAGGCCTACGAACTTGCGTAAACCTTTTCTCGGGAGTGGACGTAAGGTCGCTGATGCCTTTCAGCTCCCCTCTCGCCCTCCTGGGACTTTTGAGCGCGATCCCCCTGATCATCCTCTACATGATCCGGCCCAAGCCAAAAGACCTCCCTTTTCCGTCGACGGCCTTCATAGTCGCGGGGGAGGCGAAGCCGACGGCGTCCTTGAACCGGCTGATCACAGATCCCCTCTTCTGGGTCCAGCTTCTGGTGATCATATTTCTGGTCCTGGCCGCTGCAGGCCCCTATACAGAGGCGAGGGGAACTCAAGGAGAGCATCTGGTGGTGGTGATCGACCTCTCCGCCAGCATGGAAGCGAGCTATAGCGATGCAAAGGAGATATTCCTCCGGTACGCCTCGGGCCAGGACCGGGTCAGCATCGTCCTCGCGGAGTCGATCCCCATCGTCGCCCTCCGGGAGGGGAACGGCGAGCAGGCGAGGACGACCATCCAGTCCCTCTCCCCCCGGGCCGTCTCAGCAGACCTATCGGCGGGGATGATGATGGCCAAAAGCCTACTGGGGGCCGAGGGGGGCTCGATCCTCGTCATATCCGACTTCATCAGCTGGACCGGCGACGACCCCGAGGTGACGAGGCGGCTGATCGAGAGCGAGGGGGCGGGGGCGGGGGCCGTCTTCGTCGACTCCGGTGGCAGTGGGGAGAACGTGGGGATCGTCGGCGGCTGGATCGTGGACTCCGGAGGCGTTTTGAACTACTCCTGCCTTATAAGAAACTACGGCAGGACCAGGACCGTCCCCATAACGATCGAGGGGCCCGGTGGCACCTCCACCACCACCCGAACCATAGACTCTGGTGGCGAGACCTACCTCACCTTCGATGCCTTCCCCGGCGTCAACTCCGTAACCCTGGAGGTGGACGACGCCGTATCATCAGACAACAGGGCCTACGTCTACACCCCGGAGCTGAGGTCGAGGAGGGTTCTTTTCATCGGCGACGATGGGCCCGTCCTCTCAGCCCTTCGATCAATTCCCACCGTCGACGTCAGCAGGACCGGCGGCTACGGCGGGTTCGACCTGGTTGTGATGGAGAACGAGACCGCCGATGGCGAGCTGAACCGATACGTCTACGGCGGCGGCAAAGTCGTCTACGTCGCCTCGAACGATTCGGCCAGCCCCGAGTACCTCCCCGTCAGGATCGCGGGGGTCGTCAACGAGTCCGCCCCCCTCTGGACGAGAAACGCGGTCTTCGCAGAGGATCTACACCTCGACGAGGTGGAGGTCTATAGCCATCTCCTCGCCTCGCCACGCCCCGGATCGGTGACGATCGCCGAGGCGAACGCCGTTCCCGTCATATCTTACTGGAGGCTCGGAGGCGGAACCGTCGTCTACATGGGCCTCTCCGACAAGAGGTCAGACTTCTATTTGAGGCCCGAGTACCCGATATTCTGGTACGAGATGATAGGCTGGCTGACGAACGTCCCCGACGCCTCCGACTCGAACCTGAGGACCGGCGAGATCGTGCGGCTCGGAGAGCCTATGCTGGTGGACGCCGCAGGGGAGAGGATTACAACGGACGTCCTCTTCCTCGATAAGATCGGTATCTATCGGTTCCAGGGCAGAACCATCGCCGCCAACATTTACGACCCCATCGAGTCCAACCTGCAGGAAGGAAGGACCCTCAACCTCGGAGCCTTCACCGGCGGCAGGACCTCTGAGAAGGTGATCAAAAAAGATCTCTCTTCATGGCTGGTGCTGATAGCCGCGGGGCTCGTCGTCCTTGAGCTTCTCATCATGCGAAGGAGGCGGGAGAGTTGATGGAGGGACTCTACTTCTCCGAGCCACGCCTCCTCCTCCTCGTCCCCCTGATCCTGATCGGAGGGGTGGTGAGCCTCCGGCTGAACAGAAACAGGCTCCTCGTCCTGAGCAGGGCGGCCATATTCTGCCTTCTGGTCGTGGCCCTCGCCAACCCCTACGTCACGGTGACCGAGACGACTCAGTCGAAACGGCCCCTCATAACCGTAGTCTCAGACCTCACGGCCTCGACGGAGATCTTCGATCGAGACGTCGCCGAGAGGGTCCAGGCGGACCTCCCCGACTCTCAGATCAGAACCTTCTCGGGGAGGGCGACGCCTTTAGGCGACAAGGTCCTCCAGTACGCCCAGCAGGGCGGAGCCCTCCTCCTGGTCACCGACGGCTACAGCAACTCGGGGCGGAGTCTTGAGGAGGCCCTGGCCCTGGCGAGGTCCGCCAACTCCACCGTATTCGCCCTGGAGATGGAGCCGGAGAGAGAGGACTACAGCGTTGAGATCTCCGGAACGAACACCGCCGTCCTCGGAGGCGACTACCCCTTCACGGTCATCGTTCGGAGCGCTACCAGCGAGTTTGAGGGGCTCCTCACCGTCAGGGCCGACGACTCGGTCGTATACCAGAACAGGGTCTCAGGGGACGGGAGGTCAACCTCCATCAAGATATCAAATCGGTTCTATTCGACGGGAACCCACCTCATCGAGGCGACGATAAACTTCCCCGAAGACGCCCAGAGGGAGAACGACCGATACACGAAGTCCGTCTACGTCGTCCCCAAGCCCGACGTCCTCCTGGTGGCAAACGATGAGTCGCCCCTCTCGGAGGTCTTATCCGAGCAATACAAGCTCACCACCACCTCCGCCTTCAGGGCCGATCAACTGGGGCCCGATGGCAAACGGTACAAGGCGGTGGTCCTGAACGACAAGAAGTACAGCCCGGAGCTGGCAAGCCTGAAAGAGTACGTTCGAAACGGCGGGGGCCTCTTGGTGGTGGGAGGCGAGGCGTCTTTCGACTTCGGAGGTTACAGGAACACGACCCTGGAGGATGTCCTGCCGGTGAAGTCGGTCCCCAGCATCTTCGAGGGCGGGAAGACGACGGTCATCATCATGGACATCTCGGGAAGCACTCGAAGGGAGATGTCGATCGGGGGCGCGACGTTTCTAGACTACGAAAAGGCCCTGGCCATCGAGATCCTCAAGTCGCCGGAGTTCAGGGACGATCGTGTCGCCCTCGTCGTCTTCGGGACCGAGGCCTTCGTCGTCTTCACGCCCACCCCCATCGCGGGAAAAGAGGTCATGATCGGTGACCGGATATCTAGCCTCTCTCCTGAGCCCGGAGCCCAGGAGGAGACTCAGCTTGATACGGGCCTTCAGCTCGCCTGGGAGATCCTCAACTCCAGCAGCGGCGAGGGGGAGGTGATAGTCATCTCCGACGGCAGGGTGAAGGAGTACCCCGAGGTCTTCGAGGAGTCGACGGGGATGATCCGGGATATGGATGCGACGGTCCACCTGGTGGAGGTGAAGTCCTTCGAAGATGCTCCGGGAGGGTTCAGAGACCTCGCCGCCAGGACCGGTGCCGAGTACCATCCCGCCGTATACCCGAGCTCTGTGGCCATCAGGGCCGAGGAGAGGACGGAGGAGCTTGAGCTGCCAGAAGAGGAAGAGGTCCCAACCGGAGGTTACGGCCTGATGATCATAGATCCGAACCACTACATCACAGCCGATCTGAACCTCACCGCCAACGCGACCGGCTTCAACGACGTCACCCCCAAGTCGGGTGGGCAGAGGCTGGTGGTGATGCTCGACGGAAAGCCGATCCTCACCTCCTGGAGGTACGGCCTGGGGAGGGTCTGCGCCTTCACCACCGACGACGGGACCTCCTGGGCCCCGGAGGTCTACTCGGCCCGAAACTCGATGCTCATATCCAGGACGGTGAACTGGGCCGTCGGCGACCCTCGTCCCGAGTCCGGAAGGATCGACGCCGAGGACGGATGGCTGGGCACCCCTCTTGAGATCACCATAACCAGCGCGAGCCCCCCGAAGATCGGGTCGGGGCAGGTGGAGAAGGTGGGAGAGAACCGATATATGGCGGTCGTCACCCCCGAAAGAGTGGGGATATACACCGTCGGCGATTACGGCATAGCCGTCAACTATCCCCTGGAGTTCAGATACGTGGGATTCAACCCGGAGTTCTCAAGGCTGATCATGTCGAACGGCGGGATGGTCTTCACCGAGGCGGAGGTGGCGGGGAGCATCGTCGAAGAGGCGAGAAACAGGAGCGAGATCGCGACCCAGCAACGGGTAAGCAGACGGTGGATCCTCCTCTTTGCGGCGCTGGCCATCTTCCTCTTCGAAGTGATGGCGAGGAGGCTGAGAGAGGTGAAGAGGTGAGGTCGTTGCCCCCTCTCTCCCTCCCATCGTCATGCCGACCTTGAAAGGTAGATCTTTTAGATCGATCATTGACGATCTCAAGGTTGATTGGTATCGCTATTTTTGGCGGCGCCCCCGGCCCACCAATAGCTATTTACCTTATCGCTATCAAGTCTGCAAAAAAGGGCTCATTTGCGATGACCGAGACGATGCTGAGGAATGAGTTCATATATTCTGTGGAGGTAACTACCAGAAGATGAGTTCCGAGATGTGCCCAGTATGTGGCCTTCCCAAAGACCTTTGCATATGCCAGGAGGTAGCCAAGGAGCAGCAGAGGATCACGGTGAAGATCAACAGACGAAGATACGGAAAAGAGGTTACAGTGATTCAGGGAATAGATCCTCACGAGATAGATCTCAACGAACTAGCTACATATCTCAAATCGGAGCTTGCCTGCGGTGGGACCGTCAAGGGCTACGGCGTTATCGAGCTGCAAGGCAATCATACCGGGCGTATAAAGAAGATCTTGGTTAAGAAGGGCTTCGGGGAAAATCAGATCCAGATAAGTTCCTGAACGAGCATTCTTATTCTTTTTCGCCCTTCTCGGGGCCATCTATGGACGCCCTGAGCTTTGCGGGAGGGGCAGCTGGGCGGATGGGCCTCGCACCCAGCCATTTTTCGGAAATTTTAACCGTCAACCAGCAGACGTTCCGTGATATGCTCGAGCCAGCCACCTCCCCGGCCGCACCACGGAAGACAATTGAGCAAAAATAAAACAGGATAAAATCAAAAGTAAAAATAGGCCGGAACGTATCCGGTCGCTCGTCTCTTGGAAATATGCCAGATGAGAATCAGGACTTACTGCGTCTTCTCCACTTTTTCTGCTTTGGGGCCTCTGTCGCCAGTCTCAACTTCAAAGCTGACCTTATCTCCTTCATCTATGGAAACGCCCGGCTTCAGACCACTTGAGTGAACAAAATAGTCAGTCCCGTCGTCTCCAGCTATAAAGCCGAAATGCTTCGTTCTGTTAAAGAACTTCACTGTGCCAGTAACCATTTCAATTCCTCGTTATCCTGACTAGAAGCATACGACTATTTAAATGTGCTCCCTCGGGAAGCCGCAACAGATTCTATTATGGCGCGTTTTGCCAACATCTTTCAGAACGCCGCTCAAACCCTGGAGTCCAGTCCGCCTCCGATAAGCTACATCCATCAACATCCATCGATTCCCGCCATGAAACTTTTCCAAGGATGGGGTCTAAAAATTCTCTGATGAAAATGTAACAACCTAAAAAGATGAAAGCGAGGCCTCGCTCAACCGACCTGCGCTCAACCGACGAGGGGGAGAGCGTCGAGGCTCTCGCCCCCCGGGATGTGGTAGATGGAATCGCAGATCGTATCGTTGTTCTCGTCGACGCAGCCGAAGGATGCGTAATAATTGCCCACGACACCGTCGTCCCACCGGTTTTTGCCGTCGTCGAAGGCGTCCTCAGTGTTGTTGTAGAGCCTGTTATTGGAGAGGACGTTCCCCTCGGAGCCCATGAGGCCGATCCCACGGGAGTTGTCCCAAGCGACGTTGGCGAAGACTGTACAGTTGTTGGCACCTTCAAGGGCTATCCCCGCGCCACCGTTTCCGAAGGCATGATTATCCCTTATGGTGCTGCCGCTGCATAATACCCTGATCCCGGCGTCCCCGGACTCGTTTCCGGAGTTGGTTACCCTGATGCCCTCCACCGTCGCCCCGTCTGCATTCACGGTGATGCCGCTGCCGTTGCCGTCAGCGTCGATGAGGGGAAGGTCGCGGCCCTTCCACTTCTCGCCCCTGAGGATGATCGGCTTTGATACGTCGATGTTTCCGTGGAAGTTGCCGCTTCTCACCAGGACGGTGTCTCCGGGACCCGCTACATCGACGGCCTCCTGGATGCTGAGGTACTGGCAGCCACAGGCTCTGCAATCACATACTACCAGAGTGGCCGCCCCTGGGGCCATCCCGACAGCAAGGATGGAGAGGAGGGCAACCCCCAATGCGAGCTTGACTTTTTTTGAGATCATTACATCTCCCTCTAGGTTGTTACGACCGTCACAGGATTATAAAAAGCTTTTTCGAGTCGGCTCTTCACATCCGGCTCTCGAATAGCTATATAACCGATCGAATCTCTCTTTTCCTCCGTTATGGAGCGCTTCCCCCCCACGATTTCAGAGAGGCTTAAGAGGCAGGGATATCACCTGGTGGCCCACGGTGCGGTCAAGCCCTGCCTGTGGCTCCGGCGGAGCATACGCGGAGGCGACCAGTGCTACAAAAACCACTTCTACGGCATCGCAAGCCATCGGTGTGTCCAGATGACCCCCACCCTCCTCTGCAACCACCGATGCCTCCACTGCTGGAGGCCCATCGACGAGATGCCAAACGCCTCCGGCGACTGGATAGAGCCCCCAGAGCTATTGGACGGCATCCTTCTTGAGCAGCAGAGGCTCATCTCCGGCTACGGCGGTGCCCCGGAGACGACCGATCTCTCCAGGCTGGAGGAGGCGAAGAGGCCCGCTCACGTCGCCGTCTCCCTGATGGGGGAGCCGACCATCTACCCGATGATAAAGGAGCTCGTCGAGGAGATCAAAAGGCGCGGCATGACCGCCTTTCTGGTGACGAACGGGACGATGCCCGAGGTCGTCGGCGAGGTCCGACCCACCCAGCTCTACCTCAGCCTCAACGCCCCCGACGAGAAGACGTATCTAAAAGTCTCAAACCCTCAGACCAACCTATGGAGCCGATTTTGTGAGAGCCTGGAGAAGGTGAGAGACTCTCCCTCGCGGACGGTGACGAGGCTCACCCTGGCAAAAAACCTGAACATGCAAGATCCCCAGGGCTACGCGAAGCTGATCGAGATCGCAGAACCCGACTTCGTCGAGGTGAAGGCCTACATGCACCTGGGAAGCTCCCGAAACCGCCTAGGAAGGGATTCGATGCCGTCCCACGACGAGGTGATGGAGTTCGCGAGGGACTTATCCGAGATCCTTGGATACCAGCTAAAAAACCACGTCCACCTCAGCAGAGTCGCCCTCCTCTCACGGGGCAGCGCGCAGGAGAAGATCGAGATATGAGATGGGTTTTAAATTTATCGACTTTCGTCTAATTTTTGTATGATTTTTAATGTTTTTTGTATGAATTAGTTCGTGGGCGTGGTCATATCGCCCCACCCAACGGGAAAAGTATTTTTAGGAGCACTATCCCGTGATTAGTTGGAGACTAGCATCGATGTCTGCGGCGATTCAAGAACCGAAAAGCCTGGAGGTGAATGTGGACGAAAGATGCCACAAATTAAAAATTTTGCTCGTTGAGGATAATCCCGACGATGCTGAGCTCACCAAAAGGGAGATCAGGAGGATCTGTCCGGAGAGAGACATCTTCCTGGCCGCGGACGCCGAAGAGGCCCTGTGCTGCCTTGAGCAGCTCTGCGAGGAGGGGTTCGGCCTTCCAGATCTGATACTGCTGGACATCAAACTTCCCCGGTTGAGCGGGATGGAGCTTTTGGAGCAGCTGAAGAGCAGCCCCGAATTTCGAGGCATCCCGGTGGTGATGCTGACAGGCTCCCTGGTATCCGAGCACATCCAGAAGAGCTACGATCTGGGGGCTGTGACTTATCTCCTGAAGCCGATATCCGAGGATGAACTTCTCATGGTCCTGAGCATCCTCACTTGATGAAGGCTCAGACCCGGGTCCCACTTGACCTGCTCTCTCCTCCAAGCTCTCTTATAAATCCGGTAGCGGACCGCCTCACCTACATCCTGCTAATTCTCAGTCGTTTTCGTTCTGCTCTTTCCACCGCCGACCAGCAAAGCTCCCGCCGCCTGGGAAGCGTGGCCCACCAGGCCACCGAAGATGGCGTAGGCGAGTATCATGTAGGCGGGCATGCCGAAGATCTCGGCAGGGGCCGCATACCACCACGCTCCGGCGGCGATGGGGAGCGACTCGCATAAGGGGCCCAGGAGAGCGCCCGCCCCCATCATGGCCAGCGTCGCCTTCTCCCGGAAGGTCAAAAGCAGGGCCGCCGCCAAAACCGCCCCTCCGGTCAGGGCGGCCGGTGGGTTCATGCCGAAGGTGACGAAGACGGCGATCTCCGCCCCCACTCCGACGAGGGCCAGGGCCAGAACTCTCGGAGAACGGGTACGCAGAGCATCCGTCCCCAGAAGGGCTCTTGCCAGAAGCCACAGGGCGGGGGGGAAGCAGGCCCAGATGGGGAAGTTCCAGGGGGGGACGTAAGGGATGCCTCCGGTGTTGGCGTAGGTCCAAAGGCCCCCTTTCACGCAGGCCATCTCCGTCAGGGGTCCGAGGATCGCGCCAGCGAGGCCCATCGCCGCAGCCATTCGAGGATCGGCGAGCCTGAAGCCGAGGATTATTGGTGGAGGCACCAGAAGAAGGGCTGCAAGATAAGGCGAATCCCAGAAGGTCGCGAGGACGAGGGTTCCGTAGGCCGCGAGGATCGCGACGACGGCGAGGTCCCAACCGGCAAGATGCCTCATCTAGTCCTCTCCCGCCAGCTCTCGGACCTTGGCGATGTTCCCCCGATCGTCCCTCCTCTCGTCCACCGGGGTCTCAAGGATCAGGGGTCGGGCCCTTATGGCGGGGTGGCTGAGGATCAGCCTGAACCCTTCCTCGCCGATCTCACCTAGACCTATGTGCTCGTGGCGGTCCAGCTTCGAGCCGAGGGGGCCTTTGGAGTCGTTGAGGTGGACGACCTTGATTCTATCCAGCCCCACCGTCCGATCGAACACCTCCATCGTCTCCTCCAGCCCCTCTTCACCCCTCAGCTCGTATCCGGCCACGAAGACGTGACAGGTGTCGAAACAGGCCCCGACCCGATCGTCGCAGTCCACCCTGCTCATGATCTCCGCCAGGTCCTCGAAAGATCCTCCGACGCTGTTCTTCGAGTCGGAGGTCGTCTCTAAAAGGAGGATCACATCATTTTCCGAGGCTGAAAGGGCCTTGACGATAGCCTCTGCCGTCCTTCGAATCCCATCCTCCTTGCTCGCGTCCAGATGGCTTCCAAGGTGGGTGACCAGGTACGTTATCCCCAAAAGTTCACACCTCTCGAGCTCAAGGGCCAGGGCCTCAACCGACTTCTGGTAGACGTCCTCCTTGGGAGTGGCGAGGTTGGGCAGGTACGGCATGTGGTCGACAGGGGGAAACATGCCGGAGCGTTCCAGCTTTCTCTTGAACTCCTCGGCCACCTCAAAAGAGATCTCCTTCACCTTCCAACCCCGGGGGTTTCGAGAGAATATCTGGAACGTGTCGCATCCGATCTCCTCGGCCCTTTCCACCGCCCGATCGATGGAGCCGGCGATGGAGACGTGAGCCCCGACTTTGACCATAATAGTAGCCTCCTGGATCGTGGGCCCGCGGGATTATCTGACCTCGCAGAGATGATACGCGGGGTCAGGATCGCGGGCGCAATTCTCGAAGGAACCATCTTTTGAGAACCGTTTTATACTTTCCCGAAGAGCCCGGAGGAGAGGTCGGCGGCCTTTCGGGCCGCCATCTCCTGGCGCCGATGAAGAAAAAAGATCCCTGATTTGTGATGAGCCCTATGAGTCCTGAGGCGCTCGGAGACCTCTGGCTCCATCATCCATCAAATTCCTGCCCGTCTCGCATCATCGAGCTGGGGCGTTTTTCGCCTTGGATTTGGCCCACTGGTCCACGTGGTCGATGAGGTTGAACTCGATGATCTTCTTGGCGTCGTTGAGCATCTCCGCCACCTCGCCCACCGAGAACTTGCTCGCCTCGCCCGCCCGGTTCGCCACCTCGATCTCCTCGTCGAGGTCTGCGCTCTTCCCGGAGGCTAGCATCTTGGATAGGTCCGAGCAGGCCTTCTTCAAATACTCGATCGAATAATTGGCCATCGATTCTCTGTCCTGGAGGTTCTTGTTGACCTCTCTTATGGACCAGCACATGGTAATGACTTTATCGTACATCTTCACCAACCACCGCTTATCTTGCATATGGATATTTAAGAGCTGTCGTCGTCAAAAATAGTGGGGCTGGTGCGATTCGAACGCACGATCGACGGGTCTCTCCGATACCGAGAGTGATTCTCTCAGTGCTCCAACGGATCATCAACGGCCTCCCCGTCGAGAGGCCTCAGCAGACCCGTTGCTCATCATCAATATACCGCTGGAGCCCGTCGCCATACCTGACTAGGCCACAGCCCCTCAAAGCGGGCCGAGAGGGATTTGAACCCCCGACCTAAAGGTTAAGAGCCTTTCGCTCTGCCTGACTAAGCTACCGGCCCGGACTTTCCATATACGATGCTGGTTAAATACGTTTCGGCTTTGAAGAGAGTTGGCCGCGGGAGGCGACCTGATCTCTCCGGGCCAAACTCTGCTTCTGCTCCGTCCTCCAGACCCCCTTCAGATGGTGTTGATGTACCTCTCGACCTCCCAGGGGTGGACGTGGTTGTTGTACATCTTCCACTCCAGGGACCCGAGCCTGCTGAAGTTGGCGTAAACGTGCTCTCCCAGGGCGTCCCTGATCACCTTGTCTTCTTCGAGATAATCGAGGGCCTCGCGGAGGTTGGAGGGTAGAGTCTGGATCCCGAGCCTTTCCCGCTCCGCGTCCGAGAGATCGTAGATATTCAGGTCCACAGGGTCTCCAGGGTCGATCTTCCTCTTGACCCCGTCGAGCCCCGCCGCCAGAACCGCAGCGAAGCCCAGGTAGGGGCTGCAGGAGGGGTCTGGTGACCGAAACTCGAGCCGCGTGCTGAGACCTCTTCCGCTGGGGACCCTGATCAGGGAAGAGCGGTTCGGGCCCGACCAGCCGATGTAGACGGGGGCCTCAAAGCCGGAGACGAGCCGCTTGTAGGAGTTGATCAGGGGGTTTGTGATGGCGGTGATGGCGGGGGCGTGCTCCAAAAGGCCGCCCACGAAGTAGCGGGCGAGGTCTGAGAGCTGCATCTTCGCCTCGGGATCGAAGAAGGCGTTCTCCTCGCCCTTGAAGAGGGAGATGTTGACGTGCATCCCTGAGCCTGCCGCGCCGTAGATCGGCTTGGGCATGAAGGTGGCGGCAAGTCCGTTCTTCATCGCGATCGTCCTCGTGACGTACTTGAAGGTGACGACGTTGTCGGCGGTCCTGAGGGCCTCGCCGTAGGTGAAGTCGATCTCGTGCTGCCCTTTTGCCACCTCGTGGTGGGAGGCCTCGATGTTGAAGCCCATCTCCGTCAGGGCGAGGACGATCTCCCTTCTTATGTCCTCGGCCAGGTCCACTGGACCGAAGTCGAAGTAGCCTGCGAAGTCGTGGGGCTTGGTGGTGGCTCTGCCGTTCTCCATGTTGAAGAGGAAGAACTCCAGCTCAGGGCCGACGTTCATGGTGTAGCCCATCTCCTCGGCCTTCTTCATCGCCCTCTTCAGGACGTAGCGCGGGTCGCCCTCGAAGGGCTGGCCGCTCGGCTTGTAAACGTCGCAGATCAGCCGCGCGACGTTCTTGTTCTCTCTCGCCCTCCAGGGGAGGATGGCGAAGGAGGAGATGTCCGGTCGCAGGAGCATGTCCGACTCCTGGATCCGCGCGAAGCCCTCGATGGAGGAGCCGTCGAAGCCGGTCCCCGAGTCGAGGGCCTTTCCGAGCCTCGTGGCAGGGATCGAGACGCTCTTCACGAGCCCCTGGATGTCGGTGAACTGCAACCGAAGAAACTCGACGTTCTTGTCACGGATGGTCTTTAACAACTGATCTATTGTGTACATGATTGGTCATACACCCCTTGATGCAGATCTCTAGAGATCGCCCTTACCTCGCCCTCCTTGGGTTCGGTCCGGCCTAGGGGCGAGCTGAGGTGGCGACAGGTTCCTCTAAAGACCCCAAATGAGCCGACCTCCTTTAATATAGTCATCGGCCCGGGGGCGGGGCTCAATTACCCTTATCTACTGGCATCTCCCACGAACTCGGCGGTAGATCAAATGTCTGGTGCAAAGGTTCTGGTTGTTGATGCCGGCGGCAGGGGAAACGCCATAGCCCACGCCTTCGCGAGGAGCCCCCTGGTGGAGCGGGTGTACGTCGCCCCCGGGAACGCGGGAAGCTCGATGATTGAGAAGTGCGAGATCGCCCAGAAGAGGGGAAGCCCCATCAAAGAGATCGCGGACCTCGTCTCCTTCGCCAAAAAGGAGGGGATCGACCTGACCTTCGTCGGGCCGGAAGGGTACCTATCCGACGGGATAGTGAACGTCTTTTCGAACGAGGGCCTCAATATCGTCGGTCCGCGACGGGAGGCGACGATCCTCGAGGGGAGCAAGTGTGATGCGAAGGACTTTCTAAAGGCCATTGGGGTTCCCATCCCTCGCCACCGAAACTTCAGCGACCCCGGAGAGGCGAAAAAGTTTGCTGTCGCTTTCTATCAAGAGAACCCTGAAAAGAACCTGGTGGTGAAGGCCGACGGTCTCGCCGCGGGGAAGGGGTCGATAGTCTGCGGTTCCGCGGAGGAGGCGGTCTCGGCGATCGAGAGGATCATGGTGGAGCCGAGGCTCTTCGGCGATGCCGGCCGGCGAGTCGACGTCGAGGAGAGGCTCTCGGGAGGAGAGCTGATGTTTTTTGCGGTCACCGACGGGCGAACCGTCCTCCCCCTGGAGTCGGCGATGGACTACAAGCGGGCCTTCTCCCCCGAAGAGGAGGTGGCGATCCGGCTCTTCAACAAGCTCTCGGGAAACCCCAGCCTCGACAACAACCCCAACACCGGCGGCATGGGAGGCTACTCGCCCCACCCCTGGCTCGACCAGGACCTCACAGACCGGATCATGGAGACGATCGCCGTCCCTACCATCACCGGGTTCAAAGATGTCACCGGTTTCGAGTACTCGGGGATGATCTACTTTGGGCTGATGGTTTCGGAAGAGGAAGGGGAGAAGGTGCCGAGAGTTCTGGAGATAAATGTGAGGCTCGGCGATCCCGAGACCGAGGTTATCCTGCCGCGACTCCAGACCGACATGTACCTACTCTCAAGGGCGATCCTGGACAAAGAGCTCGACTCAATCAAGCTCGAATGGTCCCCCGAGGCCTGCGTCGGGGTCTGCGCCATCAGCGGGAGGGTGGTGTTGCCCGTGACGAGCGGCGGGGTCGAGGAGGAGAGGCCCGGCTACCCCGGTCCCCACTACACCAACATGCCGATCCGGGGGCTGGATAAGGTCGACCCAGACGTTCTGGTCTACCACAACGGGACGGCCTTCGGGACCGACGCCGCGGGGAACGAGCAGCTCTACACCACCGGCGGCAGGGTCCTCACCGTCGTCGGGAGGGGAGAGGGCCTTGACATCGCGAGGGAGAAGGCCTACAGGAACATAAGGCGGATCAGGTTCAACGGGATCAGGTACAGAAAGGACATCGGCCTATCTACCTGAACTTGCCAAATGAAATGAGGGGAGAACAGCAAGAGGGGAGAAAGGATGGCTCGGTGGCGGGTCTAGAGAAGGGAGATGGTCGAGAGATGGAAGCTGACCGAAGGACGATCGTTTTGGGATTGGAGGGGACCGCCTGGAACCTCAGCTGTGCCCTGGTGGACGAAGAGGACGTCATCGCCGAGAAGAGCGCCACCTACGTTCCCGCCAAGGGCGGGATCCACCCGAGGGAGGCGGCCCAGCATCATGCAGAGCACATGGCCGGAGTGGTCGGAGCCGTCCTGGACGCCGCCCGAGAGGACGATCTCAAGATCGAGGGGGTTGCCTTCTCCCAGGGACCCGGCCTTGGGCCGTGCCTCCGGACGGTGGCGACGGCGGCCCGCGCGTTGTCCCTGCGATTCGGCGTCCCCCTCGTCGGCGTCAACCACTGCATAGCCCACATCGAGGTGGGGAAGTGGAAGACGGGCGCCACCGATCCGGTCGTCCTCTACGTCAGCGGCGGAAATTCTCAGGTCCTGGCCCTGAGGCGCGGAAGGTACCGCATCTTCGGCGAGACCCTGGACATATCCGTCGGAAACGCCCTCGACAAGTTCGCGCGGCAGGTCGGCCTTCCCCATCCCGGCGGCCCGAAGCTGGAGGCGCTGGCCAAGTCCGCGAAGGAGTACATACCGCTCCCCTACGTCGTCAAGGGGATGGACTTCTCCTTCTCGGGCCTTTCGACGGCCGCAGCCTCGGCGGCGAAAAAATACGACCTCGCCGACGTCTGCTCCTCCTTCCAGGAGACGGCCTTTGCCATGCTCGTCGAGGTCTCGGAGAGGGCCCTCGCCCACGCCGAGAAGGAGGAGGTCCTCCTGGTGGGGGGCGTCGGCGCCAACTCCCGCCTCCGCGAGATGCTGAAGATCATGTGCGAAGAGAGGGGGGCGAAATTCTACGTCCCGGAGAAGAGGTTCATGGGGGACAACGGCTCGATGATCGCCTACACCGGCCTGGTGATGATGACGAGCGGCGTTGTGACGCCTCTCGCCGAGTCGAGGGTCCGGCCCGGGTATCGGACGGATGAGGTGGAGGTTACGTGGAAATAAATGGAGACATCTCCCACCGCCCCGAGCCGGGGGTCGCGGAAGGCGATCGCCGCCGCGGGCGAGGCGTGGAGGAGGTGGAGCGCCACCCCGTACCGCCAAAACCCGTCAAAAAAAACCGATGAAAGGACGAAGAGAGCCCACGCCCCTCTTTCGGCCTTTTTCAAACTCCGCCACCTCGATCCTCAGCCGACGATCACCACGTTGCTCGCCCCCATCAGCTTCCTGTAGACGTTGTTCTCAAAGAGCCTGAAGTCGTACCTGCCCGGCGTTGAGGGGGCGGCGAAGGTCATGGTGCCGCAGGACCTTCCGTTCGTCCACTGCATGGCCAGCATGTACTTGTCGGGCCTCGTCATCTCGTACATCCCTATGGCGGAGCCGGGGAGCGCCCCCCAGAAGGAGACGGTTATCGCCTCGCCGGGATGGACGTTTGCGGGGCGGGCCTCCACCCTCACCCCTGAGGAGGCCTTCACCTCGACGGGAGAGCTCGAAGCAAGCCTCACTTCACCGTCGTCCCCGAAGATCCGAAACTCGTATAGCCCCGCCGAGGAGGGCATGACGAAGGTCAAAGTTCCGTTGCTGGTGCCGTCGAGGTACCTTCTGGCTATTGGGCTCTCGTCCCCGGAGCCGACGCCGAATAGCCCGATCCAGTCCCCCTCGAAGCCGGGAGCGCCGGTGTAGCTGACGACTACCCTATCGCAGGTGCCGGCGGAGGCGACGGCGACGGTGAGGGCAGGGGTCGCAACGTTGAAGGAGAGGAAGACGATCTCATCTGACTCTGACTCAGTTGTCTCAGCTCCTTCATCTCCCGAGCCGCCATGCAGCCGGAAGACGTAAGATCCCTCCTCGGAGGGGGCGTTGAAAGTGACGGTCCCCTTTGAGCCCGAGAGGGGCTGGCTGGATATGACCTTCCTCGACTCTGAGGCGACGAGATCCGCCCTCCCGGTGAAGTTCTCGGCGGCTTTGAAGCCGAGGGGGATCTCATCGCCAGGATAGAAGATCGACTGAAAGAGGATCAGCTCGAAGTCGCCAACGACGGACCGATACCGCCGGATCGCGTCCTCCGAGGCGACCGGATGGAGGTCGACGCTCGACCCCCCGGGAATCTCCCGGGACGAGTCGCAGACCCCGTCCCGATTTCGGTCCCTGCAACCCTCATCGATGGCGTCGAAGTCGTCGTAGTGGTTTCCAGTCTCCCCCTCGTACCAGAGGTTGTCGCCGTCGTCGCGGGCGTTCTGGCTGTTATTTTGAAGCTCGTTTCCGCTGACCACGTTCTCCTGGAGGGCTCCTGCAAAACCGATCTTGCTGACCTCGAGGGTCGAGGCCTCGGTCTTGGGGGTGTACTTTATCGATACCCCTCCAGAGTCCGACGCCTTTATGCTCTCGGAGACGTTGTTTCGAGCGATCTGGATCCCCTCGCCGTTCTCGGAGATCCGGTTGGATAGGATCTCGTTTCCGCGGGAGGTCTCAAGAAATATCCCGATCTCGTTTCTCTCGACCTCATTCCTCTCGACGAGGCAGCCCCGGACGTCCTGAAGTAGGATTCCGACGCGGTTCTCGACGAGCAGGTTACCCGTAATGGTGCAGTTATCGGCCAGGACCCTGATCCCGGCGTCCCCCTCGCCGGGACCGGAGCCACTGACCTCAAAGCCGATGACGACCGCTCCCACCCCCTCCGACGAGAGGGTCAGAGCGCTCCCGGAGCCGCCGGCGTCGATGAGGGGCCTATCGGACCCCCGGAGGAGTATCTTCTTCCCGATGACCAGGTTCTCCCTGTAAACCCCGGACTCCACCAGCACCAGGTCCCCCTCCTTCGCCTCATCGATGGCTGCCTGGATCATTTCACCGGGCCCCACGGTCAGGGTGGCCCCAAAAGCCGAACCTGCCATCAGAAGCGAGAACGCGATCAGAACGGCGATCATCAGAGGAAGGGTCCGGCACGGTCGGCTTCTCTCGGCCCTGTCGTCTCCCCACCCCACCGGGATGGCCTTCGAGCTTCTCTCCATGAGACCCGCCAGGGGGCCAGGGGTTATAAAAGGTTCTGGCTCCCGAGGAGGAATGGCCATCGTGAGACGTCGGCTGAGCCGAGGCGAGGTGCTGATGCCGCTTCTGTTGTGTTAGTTGCGCGGGTTCCTCAAGCTCGCCAACTTTTACCACAGATTGCACGTAGTGGACCCTTCGACTGAGCCGTCCACGCATTCCAGTTGACAAGCTTGGATATAGCTGATAGCTTATCACCGCGAGTTAGAACGTTTTCACCATATTCCTGCAAGTTAGAGAAGTCTATGAGGACCCGCATGGTATATATCATATATCATATATCATATAAAATTTTAATTAGGTTTTTCAGAATCCTTTATAGCTATACGCGGAGGTCTAAAAAGACGATACAGCCTCACCTTCAAGAGACCTTATGGGCACGACGTAAGGCCTGTCCAGGTCATTCATCACCACGGCCTCGACGCCGAAGATCGACCTGATGTTCTCCTTTGTCAAGAGGGAGTTAGGATCCCCTATGGCGTGGACCTTCCCCTTCTTCAGCATCACCAGGGTGTCGGAGTACCGTGCGGCCAGATTCAGGTCGTGGATCGCCATCACCGCCGATATCCCAGTGGCCTTTACAATCGACCTCACAGTATCCAGAGCCTCGAGCTGATGTTTCACGTCCAGGTTGGATGTGGGCTCATCCAAAAGCAGCACCTCAGGCTCCTGACAGAGAGCTCTTGCGATCAGAACCCTCTGCTTCTGGCCTCCGGAAAGTTCAGAAAAGTCCTTGAGGGCGAACTCTTCGACGTGAAGGAGCTTCATCATCTCGACGACCCGATCGATATCCTCATCGGCGACCCGCCATCCCATGTGGGGCTTTCGTCCCATCAGGATAGTGTCGAAGACGGTGGAGGTGAGGACGCCGGTGGTGGACTGGGGTACGTACCCGATGTACTTTGCCACCTCCTGGCGGCTGAGGCTCTGGAGGTCCCGGCCGCCGTCGAGGAGGATCGTGCCCTTCGGCTTGAGGATCCGGTCGATGCACTTGATGAGGGTCGTCTTGCCAGAGCCGTTGGGGCCGACGAGGCTCAGGACCTCTGAGTCGCCGACCACCAGGTTCAGTTCTTCCAGAATCCTGCAGCTGCCGTAGCTGAAGGACAGGTCCTTGATGGTGATCTTTACCAATACTCCTTCCTCCTTTTCAAGAAGAGGTAGATGAAGAACGGAACCCCGAGAAATGCGGTCATGATCCCCACCGGCAGTATCACCGGCGCCAGGATCGTCCGGGCGACGGTGTCGGCCGCGAGGAGTATCAGGGCCCCGACGAGCCCCGAGGCCGGCAGCAGGAACCGGTGGTCGCCACCCACCACCATCCGCGTGATGTGAGGGGCCACAAGGCCTATGAACCCGATAGTTCCGGTGAAGCAGATGACGCTCGCTGTGATGAGGGACGCCATCATCATGCAGAGGACCCTCACGAACTCGACGTTCACGCCGAGGCTCTTTGCCGTCTCGTCGCCGGCCCCCAGGGCGTTGATGTCCCAGGAGAAGTACATGAGGGCGAGGGTGCAGACGACGGTCACGAGGGCTATGATTCCGACCTTATCCCAGGAGGACCGTCCGAGGCTTCCCATCATCCAGAATACCACCTCGTGAACCTCCTCCGACTCGCCGACGTACTGGAGAAAGGAGGTCATGGCACTGAAGAGGTACATGATGGCGATCCCCGCGAGGATCATCGTCTCGGGGGTGATCCCTTTGTACTTGGCAAGGCCATAGACGATGAGAGACGCCAGCATCGTGAAGACGAAGGCGTTTCCGACGATCAGATACTGGCCGCTGACGAAGCCCGCCCCGAGGATGATGGCGAGCGACGCCCCGAAAGTCGCGGCGGAGGCGATCCCCAGGGTGAAGGGGCTGGCGAGAGGGTTTTTGAGGATGCCCTGCATCGCACTTCCCGCGACGGCGAGACCCATTCCTGCAAAGATCCCCATAAGGACTCGATGGAGGCGGAGCTGCCAGACTATGGTGTCGATGAAGTCGGTGGTGGCAAAGGTGCCGGGAAAGAACCGGGCCAGGATCGCAGAGTAGACCTCGACAGGGGTGATGTTCGCAGACCCCAGGGTCGCTGCGACCCCCGCCAGGAGCGCGATGCCGACGAGAGAGAGGAGGATGAAGAGGACCTTTCGGCCCACGAACGAGGCGTACTCCTCTTTAAGCGCCTTCGGCTCTATCGAAGTATCCTTCAACATGTTCTCAGCAACATCCCATCAGGTTGATCAAGCTGGCATCACCGGCCAGATGCGGGCCTCTGTCGAGTTTTTTCGGATTCAAAAGGTCCTTTGCGATGATTTCGCCTGTAGCCAGAAGGCGAGTTGATCGACACGTTATATATGATTTTCTTCACCTTTCTATCCACTCAGAGATAGATGACAAGGAACCTGGAGATCTTCTCAACGGCGATTTCGCAAGATGCAAATCTATTTAAGCTTTACTTGTTCTAATTAAAAACTAATTTGTTTTCAGTGGGTGTTGGCTGCGAGGCTTGACCTCCGCATCTGAGTGCGCAATCAAAGGGGGTCTTCATGAGGTGCGCTCGTAAGGCGGCCGATTTGTAGCGACTAGTTTTAAAATAATCTATTTCAGTTCAGCTTACGCAGTTCGCCGCCATCTTCAAGAATACCAATGGGATCGGGCTGGTTTATGGGGGGTCGGCTTCAATTCTTACACCAAAATATAGCCTGTGATATTTAATGATCGCCAGTAAAATTGGTGCGGGGGATGGGAATTCAGCACGTGTTTACTGGTAATATGGACGGGGTACGAGTCAAAGTAGTTACGCCATGCATGCCCTGCAGCTTGCAGAGGAGTGCGCCGCCGCCAGTTTAACTGTTGGTTAAAATCAAACAGCGCGCGGCCACCCCGCCCTAAAGGGCGGGGTATGCTTCGGGCCGCGCGCCCGTTTTTCCGGATTTCAGAAATAGTCAAGTCTTTGTT
>NPIE01012392.1_pt1 | contig 24232 bp, 16 predicted proteins | sample 8637661 | NCBI WGS metagenome assembly NPIE01 (sample SAMN07420842, study PRJNA396082) | bioreactor metagenome | isolation source: sample BA12 brine-fed electro-methanogenic bioreactor BA | place: Japan: Kochi | collected 2016-12-09
GGGCGCTTAAACTTCCTATACCCCGCTAACCCCTCGGCATTATTCAAGGCATCCCAAGATCCCTTGGCAATCACATGGAATCGACTTCAAGCCGCCCAAAAAGCGCATCAGAAGGGAGATTTTTCAACCGCAAGTGAACTCGCCGTCAGTGCTTATCTGGACGGTTTTGAACTGATTGAAAACAGCCTCGATGCGCATGACAAAGCACTGCGCCAATCCATCGAGTCCAACATGATGGCACTACGACAATTGACCAGCCGCCCCGACGTAAACGGAGAATTGGGTGCGCTAATGGCGGAGACGCGGCATTTGTTGGATGACGCACAACGTTTGTTATCAGAGTCCACCTTGTCCGAAGGAACTTTATTCACTGCTAGTCTGGTCATATTGTTGCGCGAAGGCCTGGAGGCATTGCTGGTTATCATTGCCTTAACGACGGTTTTGATAAGAACCGGGCGTCGGGATGCGCTTAAATATGTCCACATAGGCTGGATTGCGGCATTACTTGCCGGTGGTGCCACCTGGATCGCCGCTCAATCGTTGATCACGATCAGTGGTGCCAATCGTGAAATCATGGAGGGAATTGCCGCTTTATTGGCCGCGTTGGTACTGCTCTATGTTGGGATCTGGATGCATAGCAAAACCCAGGCTGCACAATGGCAAGCCTACATTCAGCAACATGTCGATACCCAACTTAAGTCTGGCACCTTGTGGGGGCTGGTGGCGTTGGCATTTGTGGCGGTTTACCGGGAGGTGTTTGAAACCGTATTATTTTATCAATCGCTGTTAACGCAGGCGGTATCAACCCAATATTCTTCTGTTGGTGGTGGCTTTGCGCTCGGTTTGTTGCTGTTAGCCATATTGGCGTGGGTGTTGATTCGCTTTTCCGTCAAGCTGCCGATCGCCAAATTCTTTTCAGCCACCACCTACTTGCTGCTAGCGCTGGCATTTGTCCTGATGGGCAAAGCTGTGTCGGCATTACAGGAGGCGGCCATCATCGGTATGACGCCATTACCTGTGAGTTTTGAGATTGACTGGATTGGCGTCAAATCCACCTGGCAAGGCGTGCTTGCGCAACTTTCGGTACTTCTGGTTTACCTGGTATTTTTAATACTATCCAAATCAAAACGCGCAACATCACCGCCGATAACACAGGCGTCCGATTTCAAGCGCGTAAGTGTTACCGCTTCTGATGCTGATTAGTGGTTAACGTTTGCAAGATGCCGCACTGTTCGATCGTCCTTTCACCGGAGCAGCTGCGGCGAAGTACTTTCAAATGCTCGCGCAGCTGAACCAGCTCCTGAATGCGCGTTTCCACTTGTTGAATGTGCGTATCCATCATGCGATTGACTTGATCACATTGCGCACCCGGTGAGCGTTTTAATGTGAGTAGCTGGCGGATCTCGGACAAACTGAGATCCAGGTTACGGCAGAGCTTGATAAATAGCAGCTGTTCGACAGCAGCTTCATCGTAAAGTCGAAAATTGCCGTCACTACGCTGTGTCGTGCACAGCAACTGTTCTTTTTCATAGTAACGGATAGTTTGCACCGAGCAATCCGTCTTTTTTGCCAGCTCGCCAATCTTCATTTATTCAATCTCTGTGCTTGACTCTATAGTAACTATAGAGTTTAAACTGCCCACCTTGGATAGAACAAGGGTTTTTTATGACGACCACATGCGGTGGCAATTGCCAAAATAACGCGACGGAGAACACTCCCCAAATTGCCGAAGTACACGACGCTTCTCATGGCGGCTTTGTTAGTGAGTATCATGTCCCCAAGATGGACTGTCCTTCAGAGGAAGGCATGATCCGTATGGCGTTGGACAGTGTGCATCCTAAAGTCACATTGGAATTCGATACCCCCAAGCGCAAGGTGAGTGTCTACCATGGTGATAACGCTGACCTTATTAAAAAAAGAATGCAATCAGTCGGTCTGGGCGCGAGACTTGTCAGTACAATGCCCGTCGCCAGCGAGTCCATCGCCCGTGCGCAGGCGTCTTCAAAACAGGAGGCAGAAAGAGAAGCTGGCATTCTCAAGTGGCTACTGGCAATCAATGGCATCATGTTTGTCATTGAAATTACTGTCGGCTGGTGGGCGCAATCCACTGGTTTGATTGCGGACTCCCTGGATATGTTCGCTGATGCCGCCGTCTACGGCGTGGCGCTGTATGCCGTAGGGCACAGTGTGCGGATGAAGTTGCGTGCAGCCCATTTTTCCGGTTGGCTTCAGATCATTCTCGCCTTGGGCGCTTTGGGCGAGGTGGTAAGGCGATTAGTATTGGGTAGTGAACCGGTTTCCACTTTGATGATGAGCTTCGGGCTTGTTGCCTTGGCGGCCAATGTGACCTGTCTGCTGTTGATTGCCAAAAGCCGGGATAGCGGCGCCCATATGAAAGCCAGCTGGATTTTCTCCGCCAATGACGTGATTGCCAATCTAGGGGTGATCCTTGCCGGTGGATTGGTGGCCTGGACGGGCTCACGTTATCCAGACTTGGTGATTGGCCTTATCATCGGTTTGATTGTGTTGAATGGTGCGCGCCGTATCTTGCAGCTCAAGTCCTGAGCCGAGCACAATATGAACAACAAGCAATCGTCTTATGATACACCGCCAATAAAGATCCTCGACCTGGCTCGCTTTGACAGGCGGATAACAGGTAAACGAAAGGCGCTGGGACAATCGGTGATTGACTCCGCAATCAAAGGCGGTATGCTTTGCAGCCTATTCCATTTCATTGGGGTTATATTCGGTTTATGAGTCGAAAAGCACTGTCTTATCTGCTGTTAGTCTTGATTGCACTGCAATCAGTGACAGCTATGGCTGACGTGCATCCCCTTGATTATTCGGATACAGCCCCTTATTCCTCCGATGGCTCATCATCGGCAATGCTGGATAGCTCGACCGTTATTGATCCTGCAGATCAAAATACCGCGCCTGACGATCTGTTTCATTGCCATCACCATGGCTGCCATTGTCATGTCTATTTATCCGGTAACCTGACTCACTCAAACTTTTTGCATAAACATTCGTTGCATAACAACTATCAAGCCCTCATTCCCGAGGCCCCATCCTCGTCGCTGTACCGCCCTCCAATCGCCTGATTTTACCGATTAAGTTTTTTCTGTGTTGCCGTTATCGCTGCAACGCGCGGTTTGAATTATCTTAAATAAGTAGGATCTACCATATGCTATCAATACGTACTGCGCCGGGTTCTGGCGCTACGGGTCGGCGGAATATCAAAAGCCGCTGCATTCTGTTCAGTTTATTATTTTTTATTTCTTCGTCGGGGCTTAACGCCGCACCTGGGGACTCAACGATCACGCTGACCAATGCGGTGCAGCGCGCCTTGTCACAAAACCCGTCTTTAAAAGTTTTTCCCTACCGCTACGCAGCCCTTCAAGGGCAGGCCGAAACAGCCGGGTTAAGACCGGCGTATGAGCTGGGATTTGACGCTGAAAATGTCGGGGGCACTGGGGACTTCAGCGGCGCAGGTGGTGCTGAACTCACCATTGCGCTGTCTTCGGTCATCGAAATGGGGGATAAGCGCGCGGCACGGCAAGGCGTAATCTCCCACAGTCGGTCGGTGCTCAATGCCAGCCGACAGGTGGAATCCTTGGCCTTATTGGGCGAAGTCACCCGCCGTTACGTCGATGTGCTAGCAGCACAGGAGCAGGTCACCCTGGCTGGCGAGGCCGCCCAATTGGCGAGCGAGAGCTTACGCATTGTGAAAAAGCGGGCTACGGCGGGAGCGACACCCGAGGCGGAAGTCAAACGGGCACAGGCCGCTGCCGAGCAAGCGAAGCTCGCTTTGCTTTCGGAGCAGCAACGGCTTGCTTATTTGAAAGTGTCGTTGTCTGCCCTGTGGGGGGTAACCTCACCGGACTTTGACAAAGTGGAAGGTGATCTATTCCAGTTTGGCGAGGACGTGGCATTCGACCTGTTGTACGCCAAAGTTGAAAAAAATCCTGCGATAGAAGTATTCGCAGCAGAGTCCCGCCTCAAAGAAGCAGAAATACGCCTTGCTCAAACCCAATCCAGTGCCGATATCAGTTGGTCGGTGGGGGTTCGTCGCTTGCAGGAGACCGATGACACCGCATTGGTAGCGGGTTTCAGCATGCCGTTGTTTTCCGGCAAGCGAAATGTCGGCGCCGTTTCGACCGCGTTGGCCGAAAAGAATCAGGTGTTGGCAGAGCGCGATGTAATGCTGCTGGAACTACACACGCAACTGTTCCGGGCTTTTCACAACCGCAAACAAGCCATTGTCGCGGTCAAGGCGCTACGTACCGCGATCATTCCCGCCCTTGAGCAGGCCCTGGTAGAAACACAGGCGGCCTATCAACGCGGTCGCTACGGGTATCTCGACTATGTCAGCGCGCGGCAGGAATTATTGAGCGCCAGGCGCACCCAGATCGAAGCGGCCGCAGCAGCCTTAACCTATGGTGCAGAAATTGAGCAGCTAACAGCAGAGCCCTTGGCCTTGACGCAGTATGGCGAAGACAACACATTCTCAGGAACCCCACAATGAAATCAAATACCCAATTAAAAAAATCAATTGTCCATCTACTTACGTGTTGCTTCGCGATCACCCTGTTGTCCGGACAAACTTTCGCCGAGACGGGTCACGGAGAAGAGGAAGAGCACGGTGAAGAAGGCCACGTCGAGCTGACCCAGGAGCAGATAAAACATGCCGGCATTACGCTGGCAACCGTTACCTCGGGCACCATCCGCGATGTTTTGCCAGTATATGGCGTCGTCGCCACCAACGCAGAGCGTGTACAGTCGGTAACGGCACGCTTCGACGGCGTTATTCGGGAAGTTAAAAAAAGTGTTGGTGATCCGGTTCGCAAAGGCGAAACCCTGGTGACTGTGGAAGCGAATGAAAGTCTGAAAACCTATTCGATAGTTTCAGCGCTCAATGGTGTTATTACGCAACGTAATGCTAACCCTGGTGAGCAGACTACCGATACTCCCTTGTTGGTGGTACAGGATTTCTCAACGGTTTGGGTGGAACTGTCGATTTTTCCTAAAGATGTTGCTCAGGTTGAATTAGGCCAGCAGGTTCGCGTTCTCAGTCTCGATTCAACCCAAATTACCGAGGGGAAAATCATCTATATTGCGCCGCTTGGCCAAGCTGGTAATCAGGCCATTACAGCGCGCGCTTTGATCGACAACCCGAATGGCATTTGGAAACCCGGTCTCTTTGTCAACGCGCAAATCACCCGTGCCGAAATAGCTGCTCCGGTGGTGATCCGCAACGAAGCCTTGCAAATCGTCGAGGATAACCCTGTTGTTTTTGTTCGGGGTGAGGAAGGTTTTGAACCACGTACAGTGACTTTGGGGCGAACCGACGGTGAGCTAACCGAAGTGGTGGTAGGTCTGTCCGCAGATGAAGTGTATGTCAGCAAAAACAGCTTTATTCTGAAATCGGAGATGGGCAAGGAGGATGCTGAACATGGACACTAAAAAAGTATTTTTGGCACCATTTACGACGCCGAACCATCTGCACGGCTTTAACCGGTCATATGAACCCACAATAGGAGTTCACCATGATCGATAAACTCATTCAATTTTCCATCGCGCGCCGCTGGCTGGTGATGTTTCTGGTACTGGTAATTGGGGCCTTGGGTGTCTGGAACTACCAGCACCTGCCCATTGACGCGGTACCCGATATCACCAACGTCCAAGTGCAAATCAATACCGAAGCTCCCGGTTATTCACCGCTGGAAGTGGAGCAACGCATTACCTACCTGGTGGAACTGGCGATCACGGGGTTACCCTATGTGGAGAGCACCCGTTCGTTATCACGCTACGCCCTGTCTCAGGTGACCGTGGTGTTTGAAAAAGGCACGGACATCTATTTTGCCCGTAACCTCATCAATGAGCGCTTGCAGCAGGCGAAAAGCGAGATGCCTTCCGGGATTGAGCCGGTAATGGGGCCTGTTGCCACAGGCCTTGGTGAAATCTTTCACTATGCGGTGCATGCAAAACCGGGCGCCTTGCAAGAAAACGGTGAGCCCTATGATGCAACGGCCTTACGCACCTTGCAGGATTGGGTGATCCGTCCGCAGTTGCGTCTGGTTCCCGGCGTCACCGAAGTCAATACCATTGGCGGTTTCGAGAAGCAGTTCCACATCACCCCTGAACCTGCAAGGCTGCTAGCCTACCAGCTTAGCTTCGATAATTTAGTGGCGGCATTGGAGAAAAACAACGCCAACATCGGTGCGGGCTATATTGAAAAAAATGGCGAACAATATCTGATTCGTGCCCCCGGACAGGTAGCTGACATCCCGGCGATCGAAAAAATCATCGTCGCCCGTCGTGACGGCCTACCCATAACCGTGGCTGATGTCGCCGAGGTTGGATTCGGCAAAGAGTTGCGCACCGGTGCTGCCACGCTCGATGGCGAGGAGACAGTATTGGGTACCGCCGTCATGTTGCTAGGAGGCAATAGTCGCACGGTTTCCCAGGCGGTGTCGGCCAAACTTGTGGAAGTCAACAAAACGCTGCCCGAAGGCGTGGTTGCAGAGCCGGTTTATAACCGTACAGTACTGGTCGATAAAACCATTTCCACGGTACAGACCAACCTGGTCGAAGGCGCGATTTTGGTTGTCGTCGTGCTCCTGGTCATGCTCGGCAATGTCCGGGCGGCCTTACTCACCGCAATGGTGATCCCTTTGTCAATGTTGATGTTGATGACAGGCATGGTGCAAACCAAGGTCAGTGCCAATCTGATGAGTTTGGGCGCACTCGATTTTGGCTTGATTGTGGATGGCGCGGTGATCATTGTCGAAAACTGCATTTTGCGTCTGGCCGGACGCCAGCACCACCTTGGGCGCACCTTAAAGCTGGACGAACGTTTTCAAACGGTGTTTGCGGCCACCCGCGAGGTATTTACACCGAGTTTGATCAGCGTATTGGTAGTGATTCTGGTGAACTTACCCATCCTGGCGCTAACCGGCGTGGAAGGAAAAATGTTTACGCCCATGGCCATGGCGGTAATCATGGCCTTGCTGTCTGCGCTGGTGCTGTCACTCACCTTTGTGCCTGCCGCCGTGGCGCTGTTTATGACGGGGCATATTGAGGAGAAGGACAATTTCATTGTTCGCCACTCCAAACGGTTTTACGCCCCGGTTTTGGCGTGGGCACTCAAATTTCGCGTACTCGTATTGTCTGCGGCCCTGATCTTTGTGGTTTTGGTCGGCGCACTGGCCACACGGATGGGTACGGAATTTATCCCAAATCTGGATGAGGGCGATATTGCCATCCAGGCGCTACGGATACCGGGTACCAGTCTCACTCAATCCCTGGATATGCAGTTTCAATTGGAAAAAGCGGTGCTGGAAATCCCTGAAGTCAAAACCTACTTCTCGCGCGTCGGCACGGCTGAAGTCGCCAGTGACCCCATGGGGCCGAACATTTCCGATGGTTATGTCATGCTCAAGGATCACAGTGAATGGCCTGACCCTGACAAAACCAAAGCGCAGTTGCTGGAGGAAATCGGTGAGAAGTTATCATTATTGCCGGGTAATGCCTTCGAGATCAGTCAGCCGATCCAGCTGCGTTTTAACGAGTTAATATCGGGTGTGCGATCCGATCTCGGGATCAAGGTGTTTGGCGACGATTTGACGCAACTGCTGAAATCGGGCGGCGAAATCGCGGCGGTATTGAACGGTATCGAGGGCGCCGAAGGGGTTAAGGTCGAGCAGGTGTCTGGGTTACCTATTCTGTCCATTAATGCGGATCGTTCAGCCCTGTATCGTTATGGTTTGAATGTCGCCGATGTACAGGACGTGGTCGCCGCCGCCACGGGTGGTGAGGAAGCCGGCCTGATCTTTGAGGGCGATCAGCGTTTCTCGATAGTGGTGCGGGTAGCCGAGCGCGTCAGGGGTGACTTGCGCGCGTTGGAGCGTTTGCCGATACCGCTGCCAGACGGCGGATACGTGCCACTGCGGGAAGTGGCCAGTCTCACCCTGGCGCCTGGACCTAATCAGATCTCTCGTGAAAACGGCAAGCGGCGACTGGTGGTCAGCGCCAATGTTCGCGGTCGCGATTTGGGTGGCTTTGTGGCCGAAGTTCAGGGCAAAGTGGCGCAACAAGTGAAATTGCCACCTGGCTATTGGCTGGAGTACGGCGGTACTTTTGAGCAATTGCAATCGGCCACGCAGCGGTTAAGCCTGCTTGTCCCCGTTACCCTAGTGATGATTTTTGCACTGTTGATGATGACCTTTGGCTCAGCAAAAGATGCGGCATTGGTCTTTAGTGGCGTACCGCTGGCGCTGACCGGTGGCGTTATCGCCTTGTGGTTACGGGACATCCCCCTCTCGATTACCGCCGGTGTTGGGTTTATTACTTTATGCGGTGTATCGGTACTGACCGGGGTCATGATGGTGTCGGCCTTTCGGGATGAGCTCAATCGCGGTGAATCCGTCGAGCAGGCGATTCTGGGCGGCGCCATGTTGAGATTGCGGCCGATATTGATGGTCGCTCTGGTGGCCGCATTAGGCTTCCTGCCGATGGCACTCAATACCAGCACCGGGGCGGAAGTCCAGCGACCACTGGCCACGGTGGTTATCGGCGGCATTATCTCTTCCACGTTACTTACGTTATTGGTGCTCCCCGGTCTGTATCGATTGGCTTGGCGAAGGCCAAAAGCGATTGATAACAATGGCGAACCGATCGCTGAGTAATACCCGCTGGATCGCGGCAAGTATTCCCTTGCCGCGATCCATCTAACAGTAATAGCGAATTTTTTTGGAGTATTCATATGAAACAAATTACCGCCTTTATCCACCACGTTCGATCCGCCGATGTCATCGACGCACTGCGTGACGCAGGTTACAAAAACATATCACTACTCGACATCAAGGGGACTTTAAAGCCCTTAGGCGAGCAGGAGTTGGCCTATTCGTCAGAAGCTGGTGTGGTTATTTCAGAAGTCCAATTGTCGCTGGTATGTGAAGACAATCAGGTGGATGAGGTGACCTCGATCATTCGAAAAACCGGGAAAATCGGACCTGACATATCCGGCTGGGTCTATGTTAGCCCAATCGAACAAGCCCTGCCCATCGGCGGCACTGAGGATCATTAATCGTTTAGCTACCCAACGCCAAGCCAATCATCGACTGGAGAAATAACGTATGCATCAACATTCACACGATGATAGCTCCAAGCGAATGGGCTTGGCTTTTTGGTTAAACCTGATTTTTACCGTTATCGAATTCGTTGGTGGCTGGTTGACCAATAGCACCGCCATCATGGCCGATGCGGTGCACGATTTGGGTGACAGCCTGTCCATTGGCAGCGCCTGGCTGCTGAACCGCCTGGGCACTTCCTATACCCCCTGCGCGGATGTTGATCTGGATCGCCGGCAGGATCAGCCGGGGCATGCCCAGCGTCGCGTCGCGCTCGGTACGCGTCTTCACAAACTCCCCTTCGGTGCGGTCACCGCCGACGTGGATGTTGCGGCGTTTCTGCGCGCCCACGGTGGTTTCGCAGCGCACCTCGCGGCCGCCCGGGTCGTAGTCGTGGCAGATGAACAGCCTCGTCTCGTCGGGTAGTTCGAACAGCCGCCGGGTGGACCGCCACAGCACGTGCGCATCGCCGCCCGGAAAGTCGCAGCGTGCGGTGCCGGCGTCGGGCATGAACAGCGAATCGCCGACGAACGCCGCGTCGCCGATCAGGTAGGTCAAGCTGTCCGAGGTGTGGCCGGGCGTGGGAATCGCGCGGGCCTCCACCGCGCCGATTGCAAACGTCTCGTCGTTGCCGAACAAGTGGTCGAACTGCGAGCCGTCGATGGTCAACGCATCGCCGAGGTTCAGCACGTCGCGGAACGTGGACTGCACCCTGGTAATGCCAGAGCCGATCCCGATCGTGCCGCCCAGGCATTCCTTGAGATAAGGCGCCGCGGTGAGGTGATCGGCATGTGCGTGGGTTTCGAGAATCCAGACAACTTCCAGACCATTGTCCCGAACGAACGCGGCGATCCGGTCGGCCGATTCTGTGCTGGTCCGCGCCGCCGCGGGGTCGTAGTCCAGTACCGGGTCGATGACCGCTGCGGCGCGTCCGCCCGTGTCGCGAACAACGTAGCTGAACGTGCCGGTATCGGTGTGGAGAAAGGCCTTGACCTCGGGTTTGTGCATGTTGATTTCCGTGAGGCTTATAATATTCAATTAATATAATATAAGAACTTCATCGAACAATTGCCGGTCATTTCGCAAACAGTGACAGGAGAGGCCAATGCATGATCAGAACTTTTTCCCCTTTTTCGGCATGTCGCACGGCTTGGGCTGGGTATTCATGATCCTGTTCTGGGTGTTTGTGATCGCCGGCATCGTCGCCGTTGTGCGCTGGCTGACCGCGGGCACGTCGAGGCGGGGGCAGGATAAGTCGCCGTCGACCGACAAAACGCCGGCCGAGATGCTGCGCGAGCGATATGCGCGCGGCGAAATTGACCGGGAGGAATTTTTGCAGCGGCTTGAGGATTTGAATGACCGCTAGTGTACCCCGCCGTTAATCCTGTAACTTTCAGCGAGTCGGAAAGCGCTTAGCTGCAAGGCAGGGCTCGCCGGGAATGCTTATTGCCTTTCCAAGAGCCCTAACGCCGCAGGTGAGCGCTTTCCGGCTCGCCCTTCGGGAGTGCGTCTGAGTCGACATTGCGGCGTTCCGACCCTTGTAAAGGGCGTGCCATTCACTGCGGGTCGCGCCTTGCACTGTCGACTCAGTCACACTCTGAATGTTACAGGATTAACGACGGGGTACACTAGCTTCGACACTCACGACTTATCGGAACAGAAAGGACCCATTCGATGCGGTGTTTTCCGGTTTTCCGGCTGGCACTGATCGCCCCTGAACAAATAGGACAGACACATTCCAAAAGACCGGCGAGTTCGTTTTGCGCGCGGTCTTGCGGTCGGGTTTTGCAATTTCTCCGGTTTTGAGCGCTGCTTTTTGCGGGCTGGGCGGATCGAGCGGGTAAATCTCCGAATTCCAGACATGCCTGATCTGGCATCGAGGCCATTTTCGGGTTCAGGTGGGATGAACTGCTTGATCAGCCGGGCGAGAACAGTGCCGCCGCTGCGGTCTGGCCTTTGAGGAAGGCTTTCTGGAAGTGCTCGGCACATGCCTTGATCTTGTCGAGCGCGCCGAGTGCGTTGGCAAAGCCGTATCTTGGTTTGCGGATGTAGGCCAGGTACTGTTCCGGGCGCATGTTCAGGCGCTGCAGGATGGGCGGGAGTTGGTCCGGAATAAAGCCCCTCTTGTCCTCGACAAGGACACGACCGGACCAGTCGACCAGTTCCAGATAGTCGGCGGAGGTACAGGGCAGCGCGTTGTGTGAGGATTCCGCGCCGTCGCTGCTGAACCCCAGCAGTTTGACGATGCTGGCCTCGAGGGATGTTCTGTCATCTGCCGCTGGCGGCGTTTCAAGCTTCTCAGCCGCTGGCGGCTTTTCAGTGTTCTCTGCCGAGGCTTGTCGTTCTTTCCACGCCGCGATCCGCTGCTGGATTGACGTGAAGTCCGAGGTCTCCGGCGTCTGGGCGATTCCGGCCCGGATCGGGTTCAGGTCCACATACGCCATGGCCGTCAGTACCGCGGCTTCATCGAGCAGCGCCTGGCTGGAAAAACGGGCCTGCCAGAAATGGCCGGTGACATGGTCTTCCTGATTGGCTTTCCGGGCGATGGGCTCGTTGAGGCACTTCATGAACCAGGACAAGCTGCACAGGCGTTTTCGGTATTCGAGGATGTGGCGGTCGACCACATTGCGCTGCGTCTCAGTAAGCGCCTGGCCGGCAACGAAGGCGCGCACCAGCGCCGGGCCGGTGAACAATCGGGTCCAGCGCTGGGCCACTTCCAGCGGCGACCATTCCAGCGCGGCCTGCTCGTCGATGTGGGCGATGAGGTGGTAATGGTTGGAAAGAATCGAGTACGCGCACACGTCGATGGCAAACACCTCGGCCAGCAGTGCCAGCCGGTCCTTGATCTGCTGCTTGCGCTCGGAATAGTCCTTGCCGGTCAAGGGATCGACGCCGCACAGGAAATGGCGCCGGACACAGCGGCTGATGAGGTGATAGAACGGAGTGACCTCGGTGGAGACCAGTCTTTTTCGGGCTTGCGGCATGGCTTCGGCTTCGATGATCTGTTCCTGATCAGCTTAGCCGGCGTTCCCAGGCAGGGAAAATAGGAAAAACGGACGAATTTGGGTAGGAAAATTCCGATGTTGCGTGCCTGTCCCGATGTCGATGTTGCGTGCCTGTCCCGATGTTGGCGCCGATGTTGGCGATGTTGTGTCCCGATGTTGCGTGCGATGTTGCGTGATTGTGGCATTTCGTTGCCTGATCCTGCTGCTGGCCGTGACGGTCCTCGCGCTCAATGCGCTCGGATAAGCAGGGCGTGGCGTCTTTGGTTTGTGGTTAGTGATGGTGGGGCCTACTCTCGCGCCCCCAGAATACTGTCGAGCACGCCGACCAGCCGTTTACGATCTTCGGCCGACAGCTTTCCCAGGCGCTTGACGATTTGTGCTTTCTCCAGGGTGGCGATCAGTGGCTTGAATACGGAGGGTTTCGCCAGCCCGGCCGCCTGCCAGTCTTGCAGCAACGCCTCTCCGGTGGCGAGTGGCTCCCGTACCTGGCTGGTGATGGCCATCAGGATCACATCCGGCCGGTCCTGGTAGGCTTGACTGTGGATAATGACCGCGGGGCGTTTCTTGGCAGCTTGCAGGTTGGTGAAAGGAAAGCCGACCAGCACCACGTCGCCGAAGCTATAGTTCATCGTAGACGGCGTCTTCGTCGTTGTCCCAGACCCTGTTGAACGCCGCCTCGGAAGCTTGCGCATAGTCCCGCCGCAGGCGCCGGTCCTGATCGCGCTCGCGCAGAAAGTCGATAAAATCCTCGACCTCCGCCAGCCGCTCGGGCGCGAGATGTTCGAGTTTTTCCCGGACCTGTTCGATTTGCGCTGTCATCGGGTCGCTGCTTCCTTCACTGTCATATTTGTTTGACTCCCTGCTGCATAGCCGAAGCTATTCTCGGATCTGGTGTACGAGCTTACTTGAACGCGGCGGCAAGCCTGCTGAAATCAGAGATGACTAAGTCACTGATTTCAGACGAGGAGAACGCCACCATGAGCAACGATACGACAGTTCCATTCCTGAATCCAGCCTTTCGCGACGAAATGACTCACCTGAACCGCGCCCACGCCCATACGGCGATCGGGCAGACCGTCCTGGCCAAAATTGAGGACTTTCCAGGCCTCCCCGTCGACACCAATAGCCAAGGGCGCCGGAACGTGGTCCGCTGGCAAAGCAGGTCTCGTCTGGATCAGTCCTCCTCTCGCGTCGGCACGAAGTTGGCGATAAACACGGCATTGTTGCCCGATTCCAGGTTGCGCGCGATGATCAGCACCGGTGCGGGCAGGCTGAGTCCGCTGGCCTGGTAGACACTGGTGATGCCGTCAGAATAGATTAGCTGACGGCATCCGGGCGTGCCGTCGAGGATGCAGCCCCTGGCCACGCCCCCGTTCGGAACCGAGTTGGCTTCTTTCCAGGCTGTGCCGATGGCATTGGCGCTTTCGATCTGGGTCTGCGCCGCGTCGAATGCTGAGTTGACGTCCTTGAAGTCCGATGCGCCGGGCAGCCCTTGAATTGCATCGCTGACCGCACTGATCAGGCTGGGCCCGACCATGGTCACCGCGTTGTTCGGGCTGATCCGGGGGTCGAATCCGAAGCCTTCGATGACCGAATTCGGGATCTCGAATACGTGAATCGACTGGCTGGCGCCAGTGACGATGCCGACGATGGAGCCGCCATTGACGAACGGCTGCAACAAGTCGGCCGCGATCACGATGCCCATCGCCCGCGCCACCTGGCCGAGGTAGGGGAAGTAGAAGTCGCTGATGATGGTCTGCCGGATCTGGCTGGCGATCATGATTCCGGGCAGCGTGAAGCGTGCCGGCATGGCACGGCCCTCGGCGTTGATCACGCCGGCTTCGCGCAATTGATCGCGTACCGCCCGGATATCGGCCACCAGCATGCGCGGCGCATAGGTGCCGAGCAGAGCGACGATCTCGGGCGTGGCGCGCAAGACGCCGACCGCCGAGGGTTCGAGGGCGGCCAACGCGCCGACGGCAGCGGCCAGGTCCTGGTTGAGCTGGTTGATGATCAGATCCGGAGCGGTACCCTCGCGGACCAGTTGATCGAGCGTTTCCAGCAGCACGACCAGATCGAGCCCGATCTCGACATAGGCATTGTCATCGGAGTTCGAGCTCAGGCCGCCGCCCAGCGCCTGGGCCGGGCTGGGTGGCACGCCGCCCTCGGGCGCGATTGCGGTCATGGTGCGCAGGCGCCCGATATCGATCGCGGCCTCGAGTTCGCCCAGCGCCAGATCCAGCGCCTCGACTGTCGGCCCGTCGCCGGCATTGACCGCCTCGATCAGTTCACGAATGAGTGTGTCGAATTCGGCCAGTTGGCGCGCGAACTCGGTATACACGGTGCCGCCCGGACCGTCGCTGATCGCCGGCAACACGGCCGCCGTGGCGGCAAGGGTCTCGACACTGCCGGTATCGAAACTGGCCTCGACGGCGAATTCGCCCTGGGTGTCGATGCCGGTGTTGACGGTGTTGCCGTCCAGCGCGGGCGGGGTTCCGAACAGTGCCTCCGGGTCGACGTCCAGCGCCAGCGCCACGGCCGGCTGCGGATCGAGCGGTGTGCCGTCTACATCGCGAATCTCGACCGAGATCGTCGCGCTGCTGCCGGCCGGGATCAGCGGCGGGTCGATATTGATTACCGCGCGCGGCCCGCCGGAGACTACCAGCGCGACATCGCTGCCGGGTGGCACCTGAGTCGTGGGTGCCGGATCCTGCTGCCGGATCAGTCCGCGCGGCGTGCCGGCATCGTTGACCCACTCGACCGGTGCGGCGAACAGTCCGGCCGACGCCAGCGCGACGAGCGCGTCGTTTTCGTTTAGCCCGACCAGCCGGGGTACGCCAACCGGAACCGGGCCGCGCGAGATCTCCACCACGACCCCGGCGCCGGCCGCGATCGGGGTGCCCGGCGCGGGATTCTGAGCCGCGACCTTGCCGATTGCGACGGTGTCGCTGAACACATCGCGCAACGGGTCGGCGCGCAGGCTGGTCGCCTCCAGCGCATCGATTGCGGCCGTTTCGGTCAGGCCGACCAGCGCGGGTACCGCGACCGCCGGACGCACCTCGACGATGAAATTCTGGTAGGCGGTCACATCCAGCGTATCGCTGACCGACACGACGACGGCGTGCAGGCCCAGGTCGCCGCCGCCCGGGGTCCAGGTCAAACGGCCATTGCCGTCGATGCTCATGCCGGCCGGCCCTTCGGCGACCGCGAAATCCAGCAACTCGCCGGCATCGGCGTCGACGGCCAGCACGCTGTAGACGTATGCGAAGCCGGGCGAGGCGAGCACCGGCGGGGTCGACAAAATCCGCGGAGGCGCGTTTGGCGGCAGGATCTCGATCGTCACTTCGGCGGTATTGGACAGCAACTGGCCGTCGCTGGCGCGGTAGTTGAACGAATCGCTGGTTTCCAGCCGCGCCTCGGGCAGGCGCTGGTTGATCATGGCCTGATTCAGGCCCGGCAGCAGCCAGTGCGGTCGCTCGGCGACCGGGATGGTGAGGTCGTCGTTGACATTGGTGACGTGGTAGCGCTGTTCGTTCCAGATCGCGCGCATCGGCGCCCAATCGTCGGTCGGGCTCTCCCAGACGCTGACCACGGCCGCCGTGCCGAAGGCAAAGCCGCCCGGTATGACCAGTTCGGCGGCACCGTCGGCATCGACGTCGGCGAACACCGGGACGCTGAAGCTGGCCGGGCGGGGCTTGCCGCTCTCGAAGACCAGCTTCTCGGTGCCGTCCCGCCCGTCCCAGACGTGAATTCGGGCCGATTCGTCGACGAAGACCACTTCGACGAAACCGTCACGATCCAGGTCGAACACGGTCGCGCCGACCGATCGCGTGGTCACCGGCTTGCTCCACTTGACCGACCCGTCGCGGCCGTCAAGAACTTCCAACAGCTCCACCGGACTACTGCTGGGCAGCAGCACATCGGCAAAACCGTCGGCATCGACGTCGGCGATCGTGATGGGCGCCTCGTTGAAGCCGGATGGGCGCGCAACTTCCCATAAATCCGTGCCGTCGTGGTTCCAGGCCACGACATTGCCGGCGGTGTTGGTGCTGCCGCCACGGGTGCGCACCAGTTCCGGATAGGGGTCGTCGTCGAGGTTGGCGACGATGGGGAAGGTCGAGGCCTTGGCTTGCGAGAAATTGTCGACCCGTTTCCACAACAGCGTGCCATCGTGCGACCAGGCGACATTGCCGACGACGATCTCCGGATCGCCGTCGAGATCTAGGTCGACGACGGTCACGCGCGTCGGCGAGCCATCGCTGATCGACGTGTCAGGTTCGTGAACCGATTGCAGGGTCCGGCCCTCGTGATCCCAGACCTGGTAGCCCGCGGGGCCGAAGTCGGGGGCGGCCAGAATCTCGGGCGTGCCGTCCTGGTCCAGGTCGGCGACCGTGATCGCGGCACGGGAGAGTTGCCGGTTGGAACGCAGTATGCCGTCGAGGTAGAACGTTTTTGGCAAATCCTCGCTGACCCATTTGAGCTGGCCGTCGTGCTCGAACGCGTACAACTGCAGTACCCCCACGGATGCCCCATCGGTATTGCCGCCGAGGATAAGGATTTCCGCCTGGCCGTCCAGATCGATGTCGGCCAGCGCCGGCTTGTGCAAAGAAGCATCAAGCTGCTTCCCCTCAAAGGTCATGATCCATTCCGGTTGCCCGGTCGAACCGTCGATGGCGATGACATTGTTTTGGCAGCAGCCCGATCCGTCATAGACGATCAGTTCGGCCTGCGCATCGTCGTCCAGATTGCCAATCAGCGGAATCCAGGTCGAGCCGCCGCCGGGGCGGTCGAACGAGTATTTCTCGACCAGTCCGATCGTGCCGACCGGGACGTCGGGCGTGCACTCGAACCCGCCGTCGGCATTCAGGCTCAGGCTGCCGCGCTGCGGCGGGGTGACCAGCAGCGCGGACAGCAGATCCGAATTCGGATCGCTGTCGTTGGCCAGCACGCCCGCTGCTGCGACCTGCAGGGTATCGCCGAGTTCGACCCGGCCGCCGTCGTCGTCAACCGCAACCGGCGCGCGGTTGAGGTCGACGAATACCGCGAAGTCGCCCTGGTCGGTGGCGCCGAGCGCGTCGCGAACGACCACGGTCACGTCGTGCCGACCCAGTTGCAGCGATGTCGGCGTCCAGCGCAACAGGCCGGTGTCGGACTCGATGCTCATGCCGGCCGGGCGTTCGAGCAACGACCAGAACAGCGTATCGCCTGCATCGGGGTCATCGGCGAACAGTTGGATCTGAAATGCAACATCCGGTGCGGCACCCCGATCGGCGATCGGTGCAAGGACCGGCGCCGTGTTCATGGTCACGACGGTCAAAGTGAACGGTTCGGTGTCGAACGGACCGCTGGAATCGGTTGCGCGCACGACAACCGACACGGGACCGAGGTCGCCGCCATCCGGCTGCCAGTCGATGAGGCCGGTGTTCGGGTCGATGAACATGCCCGCCGGCGCGGCGTCCAGCGAGAACTCGACCTCGGCACCCGGATCGGGATCGACCAGAACCGCCTGCAGCTGGAACAGGCTACCGACTTCCAGTGCCCGGTCGGCGATCGGCTCGATCAGCGGTATGGCCGCGATATCGATGACCTCGACACCGAAGTCCAGCGTATTGGACAGGCCGGCCAGGTCCTCGACCCGGACCGTCACCGGGTGCGTGCCCACCTGGGCGCGGGCCGGCGTCCAGCGCAGCAGGCCGGACGACCCGTTGATCGTCATGCCGGCCGGGCTCTGGGTCAGCGACCAGGCCAGACCGGCCTGATTGACCGGGTCCGAGGTGTCCATGTCGATTTTCAGCAGCGATTCGGCGGCAATCGCCTGGTCGCCGATGCCGACAAACTGCGGCACGTTTCCGCTGCCTTCGAAGCCATCGACGAACATGATTTCGCCGTCACCGGAAAATGCCTGAGACGACGGCCAGGCCAGCAACAGCGTGGCGATCAGCCTCAGTCCCGCCATCCATGTTTGTTTCGGTTTGCAGTGGCCGTGGTTCATGGGGCACTCCAGAGCGGGTTGGCGACGCGAAAGATGTCGCGGGCCTGGTTGGTGTCCGCGGCCACCAGGTTGGTGGCGTCGGACTCGAACGCGATCCATTGGCCGTTGCCCGAAATGACCGGGTTGGCGCTGTGGCCGTCGGCCTGTCCGCCCGGCGGACGGCTGACGATGGCGGTCTGGCCGGTGTTGCGGTCGTGGACGAAGATGTCGGCGCGGTTGTTGTCATCGTCGGTCACCAGATTCGAGGCCAGCGACCGGAAGGCGACGAACCGGCCATCGTCGGAAATCGAGGCCTCCATGCTGTGATGATTGCCCTGGCTGCCGTCGGAGGCCACGCTGACGCGGGTGGTCGTGCCCGCCGCGCGGTCGCGCACGAAGATGTCCCAGCGCGCATTGGTGTCACCGGCGACCAGATTGTCGGCTTCGGAGCGGAACGCGATGGCATCGGCATCCGCCGAGATGGCCGGGTTGAAGCTGCCGCCGTTGCCCGCGTCGCCGCCGGGCGTCAGGCTGATCAGTTCGAGGATGCCGGACTGGAGGTCCTTGAGCACGATGTCGGGGCGCGAGTTGGCGTCGTTGAGGACCAACTCGGAGTAGGTCATGAACGCAAGCAGCGAACCGTCCTCGCTGATCGCCGGGCCGCGGCTGTCGGCGTCGAGTTCATCGCCCGTGGTCAGCCGGCTCACGCGCCGAAGCGGCGGTGTGGGCTGGGTGGTGAAGTCGTACACGAAGATGTCGAACGTCCTGTTCGAGTCGTCATTGACCGGGCGCACGTCGGCCGGATAGGCATTCTGAAAATCGTCCGCCGACCGGAACGCGATGAACCGGCCGTCGCCGGAAATGACCGGCTCCAGGCGTGCGATCCTCGGCGCGACCGGATTGCCGTTCTGCTCGCGTGGCAGCAGGTGAACCGTGGTGCCGGCCTGCCGGTCGGTGACCGCAGTGACCAGCACCTCTTGCGCATTGTACGGGCTTTCGAACACGACGATGCGACCGTCCCCGGACAGCGCGGGTCGTTTGCTGAAGCTGGGCGACTCCGATCCGTCGGGTGCCAGGCTGACCCGCTCCGTGGCGCCGGCGCCAAGGTCGCGCACGAAAATATCGGTCCAGCCGTTGCCGTCGCCGGCGACCAGGTTATCGGCGTTGGACTGGAAGGCAATCACGCTGCCGTCGTCGGAAATGGCGGCGCGATAACTGTCGCGATTGGCCTGGCTGCCGTCGTCGGCAGTACTGATTCGAATGATCTGTGCGTTGGCTGTGGCGCTCAGCAGGCTCAGGGCCAGCACGAACAAGAACTGTCGCATATAAAAGTGCTCCGCAAATTCAGTGGTCACTCTTGAAAGCGTCAAGCCGGAGAAAAACGTATCACGGCATTTGCATGTATTGCAGCGGCTGATCCGCTCGGCCCTGGCTTTGGCTTGTGAGCGGGCAGGCGAGCGACTAGACTGAGCGGGTCGAACAGCATGCACAGGGCAGCGCCAGCGATGTCCAAGGGGCCCGGTCAAGAAGTCACGCATATCCTGCGTCGTTGGGCGGACGGTGATGCCTCGGCCGAGGCCGCGCTGTTCGAGCAGTTGTATGACGGGCTGCGTGCCCTGGCACGCTCGCGCATGGCGGCGGAGCGCGCTGACCACACGCTGCAACCGACCGCACTGGTGCATGAGGCCTGGATCAAGCTCAGTCAGGGGGTTTCAGTCGACTGGAACGACCGGGTGCATTTCTTCGCCGTGGCTGCCCGCGTGATGCGCCAGATCCTGGTCGACGCGGGCCGCCGGCGCAATGCCCAAAAGCGCGACGATCGGCTGCTGGCAACGGTCGGCGCGCAGGGGTCGGATGCGGTCGGTGATGTGGACCTGCTCGATCTCGATGAGGCGCTGGCGCTGCTGGAACAGCTGCAACCCGACCAGGCGCGCATCGTCGAGCTGCGCTATTTCGGCGGCCTGAACATCGAGGAGGTCGCGGCCTTGATGGACGTTTCGGTCGCAACCGTCAATCGTGGCTGGCGCTCCGCCCGCGCCTGGTTGTATCTGCAACTCAATGCGGGTGATCCGGCGTGAGTGCGCCGACCGAGCGCAGTCCGTATGACGCTGCAGAGGCTTTGCGCCTGCTGAGCCTGGCGCTGGATCGCCCGGCTCCCGAGCGGGAGGCCTGGCTTGAAGCCGAGTGCGGCGATCGGCCGGCGCTGCATGCGGCCGTCCTCAAGCTGCTCGAGGCTGAGCGCGACAGTACTGGCTTTCTTGAATCGCCGCCGGGGCGGGCAAGGTCGATCGACCGCAGCGGCGAGCGCCTCGGTGCCTTCGAGATTGTCGAGGAGATCGCGCTGGGCGGGATGAGCGCGGTGTTTCGTGGTCGCCGCATCGACGGTGCCTACGATCAGCAGGTCGCGATCAAACTGTTCGATGCACATGCGCTGTCCGACGATGGTCGGACCCGCTTCCAGACCGAGCGCCGCATTCTGGCCTTGCTCGATCACCCCGGGATTGCCCGGATCATCGACGGCGGCGCGACCGCTGACGGTACGCCGTATCTGGTGATGGAGTGGGTCGAGGGTGAGCCGATCTCTCGCTATTGCAGCCGCCACAAGCTGGGCGTGCCGGAGCGGCTGCAGCTGGTTGCACAGGTCTGCGAGGCACTGGCGATGGCGCATCGACAGGGCATTGCCCATCGCGACATCAAGCCGGGCAATGTGCTGGTGGATGCTCGCGGCCAGCCGCGTCTGATCGATTTCGGGATCGCCAAGGTGCTTGATGGCTCCAGTGTCGAGATGGAGTTGCCCGAAACCCGCATCGGCCAGTCGCTGATGACGCCGGAGTACGCCAGTCCGGAGCAGATTGCCGGCCGTCCAGTCAATACTTCGACCGATGTCTACTCGATGGGCGTGCTGCTGTACGAACTGCTGACCGGCAGTCGACCACATCAATTGGCCGGCTTGAGCCTGGTCGAGATGGAGCGCCTGGTGCTGGGCACCGTGCCGGTTGATCCCAGCCGCCGCGTGCTGCAGCGTCGTGTGCGTCCACCGGAAGGGCTCGGCGAGCCGGGGCCTCTGGGGCGACGCCTGCGCGGCGACCTCGATCGCATCGTGATGACCGCGATGCGACTCGAGCCCGAGCAGCGCTACGCCACCATCGAGGCCTTTGCCGATGATCTGGAGCGCTATCTTTCAGGCAAACCGGTGGCTGCGCGCGGTGCCTCGAAGCTGTATCGGGCCTCGCGTTTCGTTGCGCGTCATCGAACGGGCGTTGCAGCCACCGTGGCCGCGTTCCTGCTGTTGGCCGCAGCCTCGGGAGTGGCCTTGTATCAGGCCAGTGAGGCGCGCGCCCAGCGCGATCTGGCCGAAAGCGAAGCGCGCCGTGCAGTATCCGCGCGCGACTTTCTGGTCGAGATGATCAAGCGCGCCGACCCGTTTGAAAATACGGATACGCCAAGTCTTGCCGGGGCGCTGAAGCAGGCCCTTCCAGACCTCGATACGCGGTTTTCCGGCCAGCCGGAGCTGGAGGCGGATCTGCGCTATGCGATCGGTTATGCGCTGCAGAACCTGGGTGAGGTCGTCCCGGCGCGCGCCCAACTCGTGCGCGCACTGAACGCGCGCGCGGCCGCGGGCGATCGCCTCGGGCAAGCAGAAGCGCTGGACGGGCTGGCCATCGTCGATTGGTGGGAGAGCGACTTCGATACCGCCGATCAGCGCTTCGCCGATGCGCTGGCGTTGCTCGATTTCGATCCGCAGCCGGCGCGCGCCCATGAGCTTCGCGCAACCCTGCTTGCGAACTGGGCGGCGATGCAGATCGATGCGGGAAAATACCAGCACAGCGAGCAACTTTCACTGCAAGCGCTGGATGCCGCAGCACGTGCCCCGGCGCTGCCGCGTGCAACGCTGGCCGTGGTCTGGTCGAGTCTTGCGACCGCTCGAGACTCGGCGGGTCGACGCGAGGAAGCGCTGCAGGCCTTCGAGCACGCCCTCGAAATCCAGCGCGAGGTGACCGGCGAGATGCATCCCAACTACGCCATGGTGCTGAACAACCTGGCTTTGCTGTATCACGGCATGGATCGCCTGGACGACGCAATCGCAGCAATGAGCCAGTCGGTGCGGATCCGGCGCGCAACCTTGGGCGATCGTCATCCCTTGACCGCCACGGCGCTGTTCAATCTGGCCCGTCTGCAGACCCTCGCCGGCGATCTTGATGCCGCCGAGGCATTGGCCGAGGAGGCGCTGTCGGTCGCCGAGCAGGGCTATGCCGCCGGCCACCCTCGAATCGGCAAGGCGCATGAAGCACTTGCCGTGGTACTTGAGGCGCGCGGCAAGCATGCCGCCGCACTCAAGGCGATCACTGCCGCAGTGTCCATCTATCGCAATGCCGATGGCGTGGATCCGGCCTGGATCGAAAGCGCCGGAAAGATCGGCGATCGAATCGTCGCGGCGATGCAGGTCGAAAATCGGTAACGGGGTCGACGCGTGCCGCTGGGCGGGGCGGTCAGCCGAACCGAGGCATCATCGATAAATAATGGGCCGAGTTCCGCCAGGCCGCCATCCGACGGCTGGCGCGGCACGAGTATTCGCGCCGTCAGCTTGCGCGATCTCGATCACCGCGCCGTACTCGATGAGAGGACCCCGACCCTGTTCGGGGGTCTCGTCGAGAAGGCAATTCAGGATTCGAAGCCGTCGTGGAACATCACATCGGCGGTGCCGCGCAGTTCGATCCAGTGCGGTCCGCTGCCATCGTTCGAACGGATCCGGATACGGGCTTCGTGAACGCCGCCGATGCCCGGTGCGTACCAGACCTCGAAGCCACAGAATTCACCGGTCGCAAGGAACTGACCGCTGGTGCAGAAACCGGCACTGTTCCAATCGATCTGGAACTGCTCGGCATGCGCCCCGATCAGGTCGATCGCGTCGATCCGAAGCGGCCCGAGTCCGAGGTTTTCGATGACGCCGGTCTCCGGTGTCGAACTGTCGCCTATATCGAGATCGCCAAAGTCGAAGCTGGCCGGAGCCGCAAGGAGTTCGGGCAGCGTAATGCCATTACCCTGCAATGCGAAGGCCTCGGAACCTGCATCGCTGCTGACCCCGATGACGATATTTGCCGGACCCTCGGCATCCGGGCTGAAGCGATAGGCAAGTACGCATTGCTCGCCGCCGGTCAGTTCGAACGGTACGCTGGCGCAACTGCTCTGTCCGGAAACCGCGCTGAACGGAGCAGTCACATTGTCAAGACCGGTGACCTGCAGCGGCAGGTCGCCGGAATTGGACAGCGTGACCAGCCGGACCGTAGAGTCAGAACCGACCGCGACATCGCCGAAGTTCGTGGTTTCGGGGTTGACCTGAAGCGTCGCAGGCATCAGCACACTGAAGCTGTCGCTGATTGCCGAAGCGTCGCCGGCGCTGACGATCAGGGTGTAACCGCTGCCGGAAGCGTCCAGCGTCAGGTCCGGGAAACTGGCCTCGCCGTTGATCGTGGTCGAGGTGAGCGTGCCGCCGAGGACTGCACCGCTGACATTGGTGCCGATTGCAATCGATACATCCGTGCCGTCTGCGACCGGATTGCCCAGGGTGTCGGTCAATACCACCCGCACCGCAGGAGTGATCGGCTGGCCGAGGAGCACGTCGACAGGCTGCTGCAGGAACGCGATCGAGTCGGCTGAACCGGCTACGATCTGGTAGGGCGCCGTGTCGGAACTGCCCAGATGGTTGGCATCACCGTTGTAGTTCGCGGTGATCGTGGTGGCACCGATGACCGTCGAAGCGAGATCGCAGCCGCTTGCAGGCAGGTCGAACTGACAGCTCTCACCATTGCCGTCGTCTACCGTGACCGTGCCTGTCGGAGTTGCTCCGCCGACACTCACGTTCACCGTGTAGGACTGACCGGCGACCTGCTGTCCTGCCGGGAAGATCGATTCGATCGTTACGCTTGAACTGGCTGTCGTGATCTCGAGCGTGCCGGAGGCAGAGCCGGTGTAGTTGGTGTCGTTGACGGTGGCGACCACGGCATAGCTGCCGACATCGGTCGGGGCGGTTGCACTGCCGTCGTAGCTGATGTCGACGTTCAGGCCGGCCGGAACGGTGCTGGCACTGACCGGCTTCGGCGTGCCGTCGAACACCTGGCTGAGGT
>NPIE01009923.1_pt1 | contig 24231 bp, 17 predicted proteins | sample 8637661 | NCBI WGS metagenome assembly NPIE01 (sample SAMN07420842, study PRJNA396082) | bioreactor metagenome | isolation source: sample BA12 brine-fed electro-methanogenic bioreactor BA | place: Japan: Kochi | collected 2016-12-09
GTGCGGTTTGATTGTAAGTTGTTAATAGTCAGTGTCACACTGAGCGGAGTCGAAGTGTGAGGGCTCAGTCTTCGACTCCGCTCAGACTGACAGCCACTGACTTACAAAATCAAACCGCGCAATACCTTAAGATTTTAACGAAAAGGAATTCTCACGAATGAGCCCTGAAAGTAAAGATGAACACAGCATTTGATTTTCTTCCTGAAACCAATTATCCGCGCTTATCTGCTTTTTCAGCGCTCATCAGCGTTCTATCACCGTTAAACTTTTGCATCATTCGTGCAAATTTGTGATATTCGTGGACAAAAAACATGCAGAATACTTTTGCTGACAGGACCCTTAAGTTTTTTAATGATCTCAAATTAAATACAAAGTTGCCTTCCGGGGTATCTTTGATGAATCCTTATGCTGAGGACCCGGCCGTGATGGAAATGGTGGAACTGTTTTATGCTAAGTACTGTTCCGACAATCAATCCAGGCTGGCCATGCTGGGGATCAATCCCGGGCGCTTCGGGGGCGGTGTGACGGGCATTGCTTTCACAGATCCCGTGCATCTGGAGGAAAGATGCGGCATCCCCAATGCTTTGTCCAAAAAACATGAACTCTCATCTCTTTTTATATATGATTTGATCCGTGCTTATGGAGGAGAAAAGAAGTTCTACAGTAACTTTTACCTGGGTTCCATTTGCCCGCTCGGTTTTGTTCGGGATGGCAAAAACCTCAACTTTTATGATGATAAAAAGCTGCAGGATGCGGTAGAGCCTTTTATTATCGAAACACTCTATCAACAGATTGAGATCGGCCTGCGAACAGATCTCTGTTTCTGCCTGGGGGAAGGCAAGAATTTTAAATATTTCAGCCGGCTGAATGAAAGGCATAGCTTTTTCGACCAAATCATTCCCCTTTCACATCCGCGGTTTATCATGCAATACCGGAGGAAACGCAAAGAGGAGTTCGTAAACTACTACCTTAAAGCCTTGATGTCAGAATCCTGATTGAATTGGGTTTAGTTGGTGATTTAATGATAGAACGCGGATGGACGCTGAAAAAACGGATTATCACGGATATTAGAAGCCACGCCATGCCTGCCGAAGGTAGGAATGCACGAATTATTTTTTAGTAAGATATTAATGAAATGGAATTCTCACGAATGAGTGCTGGAAATGCGGATTAACACAGATTTTGGTTTCCTGGCTGAAACTAATTATCTGCAGTAATCCGCTTTTTCAGTGTAAATCTGCGTTCTATCAAACGTGTTCTATTTCTCTCACGCAGCGCACATAATTATAGATCCGGATCACATCTCCCTGCGGACCGAAGCCGCTGGGGTAATCCTCCGGGTTGCCGGTTTTGGGATCGCTGCGCTGGGCACCTGCACCATGCACATCCTGTAGGCTGTTTTCATCGGGAAAGAAACCCAGCGCTCTTCCAAAAGAAATATAAACCGCTTTGCCCGGCATGAGCCCATCATAATGTGTGGTACTGGTCCAGTAAAAAGGATAATCGGGATTGCCCCATTCGTCTTCAATTTTAGGAACATTGAATAAAGGATCGATTGCCGGGGAATCGCTGTGATCAGGCGAACGGCTGTAATCGATGATGCTTTGCAGTTCTTTGGCATCGGGCAGCTTCCAGTCATTGTAGCCCAGGTAGTTTTCTGCATTCTTTTGTTGTACCCATGCCAGGGCAAGCTCCCAAGTCATGCCGGTATCGCTGCCTGCCTGGTCCCACATGCGTCCCGTGGCCAGGTCGCTGATGGTACCGTCACCATTATCAACAAAACTGTTCTTCCCATAGTCCGTATTCCCACGCACCAGTTTTACTTCAAAATCCTTATTTGTTGGATATCCTTTGATGCGGCCGTCGGCCAGGTTCAATCCGAACATGGCCTGCTGTCCGCCCATCACGCTGCCGGTATAAAGGCTTGTACTGGCATATTGTACATCGATGTAGCGTTCGGCAGGATTGTATTCATCTCCGTATCGGAATTCAAAATGATCGGTATCTATGTAAGGAACCGAGGAAGCAGCGCTCATTCCGGTGACCCCCGTAAAATCCATCAGGGAGTACAATTCTTTGATGGAAGGTAAGCGCCAATCGGTATAGCCGGCGATGCTGGCATTCTCCGCATAAGCAAGGGCTCCTTCATAGGTGTATTTTGCATCGGGGAGGTCAGCCTGCCACATCAGGCCGGTGTTCATGTCGGTGATGCTGCCATCGCCATTATCCAGATAAGATGGACTCAGTCCAGGGAAATGTGCATTTTGTCCGTAAAAGGCTTCACCATAATTAGGCGCATTGATTTCCGATGAATTATTATAAAAAGCTGTTTGATTCGTACCCGCAAGGGTGTAGTTGAATTCTGTTTCGGGGAGGTTTTCGTTGCCGTTCGTATTCTTATCCTGTGTGGTATCATCCTTTTTGCATGATACAAAAAACAAGAATAAGAGTAATAAGAACTGGATTAGATGGTTTTTCATTCCTCTGTGTTTTGGGGTTTGATGTCTGTTAGACACAGAATGGTGTGAAAACTTGCAGGACTTGGTTTGGGAATGCATGTTACAGTTGCAGGTTGCAAGTTACAGGTTTCGGGTCTCGGCTACTAAAGTAAAAACCCTACGAGGCTTAAGCTTAGCATACATGCCATCATAATGAATCAAACCGATCCGCTATAATTTTCCTTAGTCTCGTAGGGTTCTATAATTAAATCACGACAATCCTTTTTCCAACCCCTCTCCCGTCTCCCCTGGAGGGGAGAAGCTAGGAGCTGCCATTTATCAAAATCTATCCTAATAAGTATTTGGACCCTTTAGCAAAACAATGCTTGGTAGGATAAAAAAAATCCGCGGAAATCTGCATTTCCAGCGGATTTCCGCGTTCTATTAATACAAAAGCTTTATTTCTCCATCTTCCTGGTCATGAAAGATTTACTATCCAGCACGGCTTCATCATAAGCTTCAAAAAGTTTTTTTGCTTCGTCCATGCCTCCCTGCTGGTCAATAAAGCGCTGGTACCAGTCGATGCTGCTCTGGGAACGTTTCCATTCGAGCATTGAAGGACCATCTTTCAGTGTCCATATGATCATCATGTCCCAGTCGCCAAAAACAAACCAGTGCAATTCCGGCATATTGTCCGGATCGGCTGCTGCTTCATATTTCTCAATAATGTCTTTGACCTCATCCATGGTGCCCGATTTGAACTTTACCATTTCAACCACCTGCCAGGAAACATCTTCCCACTTTTCAGGTTTCATTTCTTCCTGTCCCATCATAAAATGTGAAGTAAGCAGGAAAACTGTAAATATTAATAACTTTCTCATAATTAGTTTTTTTGATTAGGTGGTAAATGTAACACTTAATTTAGAATAAATCCAAATAAAAATAAAATAATCCTGAGAAGTTTTATTAAGGTATTAGTTTGATGATGGAGAAAGCATATTCATTACCAATTTTAACCAGTTTGAATACTGAATATGCCGTTGTTGCATTTCCTTCATCGTCAATATTGCAGTTTCCACTGGCACCGGTATAATCCACTCCGCCGGCCTGGCATGTGTTTCGCATTGCATTCCATCCCTGCTGGGGGCCAACTCCCGGATCTCCCGGACTACCGTGTGAGACCAGACGTATTTGTTTATTCAGTTCTTCCCTGAAGCTTACCAGATCATCCGTATTTTCTTGCTGGAAAGTCCTCTCAATCGCCAGAGCGTAAATGTAGGCTATATCGAAATACTGGGCATTATATGATGCAACCTCCTGTTCATATTTATCCCGGAGCTGGGTTTCAAAATAGGTATATGATTCACTTGTAGTGTCAGCAGAAGGTAATGCACCGAAATTTTTTGGATGCCCGTTGATGTCTCCCAGCATAAAATCCACAGGAGCCTGGAACAGTCCGCCGGAGTATAGTGCGTCACACAAAATGAAGGTGATTTCTTCAAGGGAAGATCTACTATTCAGTTGCTCAAGCTCAGAGAAAAACTTAACATACTCATCGGGGTTGAGCATGGAAACAAAAATGGCGTCTGGCTCAGCTTCTATTAACTGGTTAATTTTATCTGTATAATCAGGATCATCAGCGGCAAAATTGATCTTTATTTCAGCGCCTGCCCCGAAGCTCTCCTGAAAGGCATTTCCCAGGTTTTCTGAGTAGGCATCATCCTTCTCCACAGCGATGGCAACATTTGAAATATTATAATCATTGGCCTGCTCTGCAAGGACATTTGCTTCATATTCATCAGGGGGGCATAATCTTTGAAAATATTCTGAGATCCCGCTCAACTGGCTTGACGTGGCAGCACCGGAAATAGTCGGGAATTGATTGGGGATGCTAATTTGTTCAACAATTCCAAGAGAGGAAGATGAAAAACAGCTGACCAGCCCAACAAGCAATTTATGCTCGTTGATCAGATTCATAGCAGCTATGGCAGCTGCAGTCTTCCTGTCCTCTCCGGCAGAACTTGCAATTCGGACTTTTATCTGGTACCCATTATTCACGCCACCTGCATCATTGATCATATCAATAGCCAGCTGCAGCGCATTTTGCCGCAGCAGACCTTTTTCCTGGTCCAGGGGCAGGATCACACCCAGTTCGAGGTATTTCTCTGGGAGCACAATTATTTCATCATCTTTGCTACAATTGGTTAAAGCAATCAGGAAAATGACCAGCAATACCAGGCCGGGAATCGTGAATTTATTTTTCATTATAAAATGTTTTGGTTCAGCATCTTGTAAAGATAGCATAAATATGCAAAAAAGGGGAAGCTGAAATTTTCTCAATCATGTTCCCGGGAATATGTTGATTAAGTTTAACTTTAGTTTTTCAAATCATGAGGAAATATCTGGAGCATCTAGAAAGCCTCCTGGGGTTTCAACTACAGGAGAAAAGCATTCAGCAACAGGAATTCAATGATGAATTGCTGATTGATCTGCAGGATTTATTATCCAGCAATGAGATTGTTGTGCCAACCGGAAAGGCAGGTGAACTGAATTGTTTTTTATCCCTGCCGGATATCCTGGCCGGGAGTTTTAGTTCTTATACCTCCGGGAGTGATCTGGAAAAGCACTGGCCGGATGACCGGCAACTTGCCAATGGATTGTTGTTTCATGATCGTGTCCTGATCCATGATCACCTGATGCATTATGTAAGCTCTTCCCTGAATGGTTATGTTGAGGAATTTCGCTATCATGGTTTGAAAAGCTGGTTGAGCAGTCTGGCCCGCTGGCGACCTTTGATCATGGCGGATAAAATTCTCATTATTCCCAAAGATCTGTCCTATTCACCTGGTATGAAAAGCATCTGGGAAGAGGGATTGGATCAAAGATCCATGGAACTACTCTGTTATTTTGACCAGTATGCCTGCGACATGATCGAAAGTGGTTTTGGACAGGAATGCATCATGGAGATCAATGAGGTGATGTATCTGCTGGCAGGTCTGTCAATTGGGAAAAAGCCCGGAAGGAGACTGGTGCCTTTTTTCTCAGAAAAAGAAAAGCTCTGTCTTTATCAAAAAGTCCTGAATGCGTTTATTGAGCTTTCGCAGGATAAGTATTTGAGTGGACATCAACCGGGCCAGGCTGTCAGAAAAGAAGAGGCTTTGAATACATCCCTCTTGATTGATCAGACTTTAAATCCGCATCCGGATGAAATCGCTCATTTTTGTGAACAGATCCATGCTGGTTTATTTTCAGCGGTCAGAGCGGAGCTCCTCGGCATTGTGGAACTCCTAAGAGATCATCAGAGCCATCAAGAAAGTTCCAGGGAGGGCTTGAAAAGGCTCATCCTGAACAGGCAGGATCAGTGGAAGGATAAAATGATGAAATTGAGCTTCAGCATTGATAGCGGTCAACCGATCCGGATGCAATTTGCCTCTGCTTATCTGCAACAGATATCTAATCAATCAGGTGAAACCGGACATATCATTGACAGGACCATTTTCGATACCCTGAATACCGCAAGGGAAGACAGCAGCGAGGGCGACCGGCTCGGGCATTATGGTTTTGCTATTTACTGATTATTCAAAACTTGATTTTTAATTTGGATATTTCTGTAGTATATTTACATAGCTTACCTCTCTGTGATACAATGAATTTAATAAATAAAATACAAGATGAAAAAAATGATGCCCGGCTGGAAAATAACTATTTCCACACTGCTTCTTATTATTGCAGTCCATGCCTGCAACAAAACTGAGGAACCTGTACCCCTTTCAAAGTTTATGGATGTAAGCATCCATCGCTTCGAATTAAAGCATGATCTCTATTACCGTATGAGCCATGATGAACAATCCCTTGAACTGGAATTCAGTCACAAACTGGATGAAGGCAGTGTGGATGGAAAGATCACCCTGGAAGAAAAAAACGGAGATATCAGTGAGTACATGGATGTGCTTGTGAGCGGTAACAAAATTTTGCTGGTGCTGCATGATGATTTTCGTTTCCAGGACGGATGGAAATATATTTTGAGGATCGATAAGAGGATTCGTTCGACGGGCGGACTTGAACTGGCAGAAGACAAACTTTTCCAGCTCCGCACTCTTGCACAGCACAATGTTGTGGTACCCGAGGGGAAAATGGCAATTCAGGATTCTTCCCAGCGGAACACCATCGCCATTATCAGTGATATCCACATGGGAGATGAACGGGCGGTGAACCAGAAGTATAGCTGGTTTTATAAAAATGCCGATGCACTGACAGATTTCCTGGATTATGTAAAGCATGGGACACAGGTCAGGCAACTGGTCATCCTGGGAGATCTTTTTGATGAGTGGATGATCCCGTACAGCATCAATCCTTTCGACACCAGCCTTGGGATCAGCAGCACCAAAGATTATTTCAAAGCAATCGCCGCCAATCCCACCAATGCGCCCATCATCAGCAGGTTGCAAGACATTGCCCTGGATCCGGATATCGAACTGATCTATGTAATTGGCAATCATGATATGCTGAACAAGAAAGACATCCTGGAGGAGATCATTCCGGGGATCGCCTGGAAAGGCGGTCCTGAGGGCCTGGGAGATTATTCTCCGGTGGATGAAATGATCTTTGAGCACGGGCATCGCTATGATTTTTCCAATTGTCCGCATCCCCTGGTCAACCCCGGCCATTTGCTGCCTCCGGGCTATTTTATTTCGCGCATGTATGCCCAGGGATTGATGGAGAAGAACAGCCCTTCACAAAAAGAACTCTGGGAGTACCGGGGAGACTTTGAATTTCTTGCTGCATGGGAAATTGCGTTCCTGTATACCTATCTGCATTTTGATATGCTGCCCCCGGATCTGAGTGCAAAGATCATCAAGATGGGAGGGGTGGATGCCTATGATGAAGCCATGTCATTTCACGGGGCCAGGGATATGTATGCCGCCAATATTGAAGACAACTGGGATGCAACCCAAACGCAAAACCAGGTACCGGTACCCATCAATTGCTGTCTGATGGCCATCTGGAACGGGCACAGTGACCTCTTCGGGGCTGCTAAAATGGAATACATGGAATTGAATGTGCCAAAGAATTATAATGTGGTGGCTTTTGGCCATACTCATGAACCCATGCTGAAAGTGTATCCTTCCGGCAAGTTTTACAGCAGCATTTATGCCAACTCTGGATCCTGGCTCAATTCGGAGGAAAGCAGTCACAAGGTGAGAACCTACCTGATGATCAAACCATCGAAATGGACCGGCTCTGAACTGGATGTGGTTTCTTTGTTCCAGTATAATCTGGAGAGTGAGAACGGAGGGTCGGATTACGAGCCTGTGCTAATAGCTGAAGAAAATATTTAGACGGCGAGAATCTCCAGTGTCATGCAACAGTAGTTTTTCCGGTGCAATTCACCCGGTGACTAAAGACAAACGGGCATTGCTCAAAGTCACCGGGTGAATAATCCGTCAAATTTAGCTTGACATGACAACAGTGTCTTACCCACATAGCAGTGATTTCCAGTCAGAAAAAATATCCAATTCATTTATCTGATTTTTTTCTTACCTTTGTTTTCTTACTATGTCCATACATATGAACATAGTAGGGAAGTTCTCTTTTGATTATAAATTAAAAGCCAGATTATGAGAAATTTAATAATGATCTTTTCCCTTTCTTTCGTCCTGATAGCCCAGCAGCTGAGCGGGCAGGAAAGGATTGTAAAAGGAAAGGTAACTGATCAGGCCGACGGGAGCACCCTGCCTGGTGTCAGTATCCGGGTGGTGGGTACAGGACAGGGCACCATATCCGATACCGATGGGAAATACAGCCTACAGGTTTCCGAAAGTGCCGATTCCCTCATGTTTTCCTTCATCGGGATGAAAACCCTTGTTAAAAAGATCCCGGCCTCCCTGCAACTGGATGTGCAAATGGAAAGTGCACAGGTGGGCCTGGATGAAGTGGTGGTGATCGGTTATGGCACGGTGAAAAAGAGTGACCTGACCGGCTCCGTTTCATCTATCGGTTCGGATGTGCTGGATGAAATCCCGGCCAATTCCTTCGACCAGGAGATACAGGGTCGGATTTCCGGAGTACAGGTAACCCAGCTTTCTTCTCAGCCAGGAGGTGCCACTTCCATCAAAATTCGTGGGGGCAACTCCATCATGGCAGGTACCGAACCCCTTTATGTGATTGATGGTGTGATCATGGAAGGGGATAAGAACTTTTCATTTATTGGTTCCCCGGCTGAGAACGGACTGAGTTCTATCAACCCCAGCGACATAGCATCCATTGATATCCTGAAAGATGCTTCAGCTACGGCCATATACGGTGCCAGGGGTGCCAATGGTGTGGTGATCATTACAACCAAAAGAGGTAAAGCCGGTAAAGACAAGATCACATTCGAAGCCTATACCGGAACACAGGTCAAGGCCAAAAGCATCGATGTAATGAATGCCAGCCAGTTTGCCAGGCTTTACGATGAAGCCGGTCTGAATGCCAATCCAAATTATACACCCAAATACCCGAATCCTGATTCGCTTGGCAAAGGCACCGACTGGCAGTCGGAGATCTACCGCGATGCCCCCATATCCAATTACCAACTTTCCTTATCAGGGGGTAATGAAAAAACTACCTACCTCCTTTCGGCAGGATATTTTACACAGGATGGCATCATCCATGGATCGGATTTTAAAAGATATTCCTTCCGGGCCAATCTCGACCGGGAGATCAATGATCGCCTGAAGATCGGTACCAGCATCATGTATTCACGTACAAAATCCAATACGGTACCCACGGATACGCCCGGGGGATTCTTTCCCGGCGTGGTAAATACCGCTTTGATCTTCAGTCCCATTCTGCCAGTGTATAATGAAGAAGGGCAGTATACCCTCACCGACCCCAATGCGGATGCCTGGCTGGACAACCCGGTGGCAGTTACTCGTGAGGTGGAAGCAGTGAACAAAGTAAGCAGGCTGGTCGGAAATGTATTCATGGAATACAATGTGGCGAATGGCCTGAATTTTAAAAGCAGTTTCGGTCTGGATTCCTATCACAATCTACAGGATATGTATACCCCCAGGTTTGTCTATTCGGGTTCCTGGAATGACGGTCAGGCCCGTTTTATCACGGCTGATATAAATACGTACCTGTTTGAAAACACCCTTACCTGGGACAGACGGTTTGGCGAAGACCACAAACTGAATGTGCTGGGCGGGATCACCTTTCAGCAGGATGATAACCGTTCATTCATTGATATTGTGACCGGTTTCCCCAATGATATCCTGGGATATTACGGCATTGAAAATGCCACCAACCTACCTACCGTTTATGCTTCCTTTACTGAATCAGCCACGGTTTCATACCTGAGCAGGATCAATTATAACCTCAAAGAAAAATACTTGCTGACGCTTACCGGCAGGGTGGATGGTTCCTCCCGATTCGGAAAGAACAAACGCTATGGATTTTTTCCGGCTGCAGCACTGGCATGGAGGGCATCGGAGGAAAGTTTTATTGAGAACCTGAATGTGTTTTCAAACCTCAAATTCAGGCTCAGTTATGGCTTAAGCGGTAACGACAGGATCCCATTGTTTGGTTATATCAGTACACTGGGATCAACGCTGTATTATTTCAACAATGCATATCCCGGATCTGGTTTCGCACCAACAGTTCCCGGGAACAATGACCTGGGATGGGAAACAACCCGGCAATTTGACCTGGGACTGGATATGGGTTTTTACAAAGGACGCATTTCACTTACAACCGATTATTACATCAAAACAACCGTGGATATGCTCTATAATTTCAATTTGCCATGGACCAGCGGTTACAATTCTTTTATCAAAAATATTGGAAGCATGCGTAATTCAGGAATTGAAATGGCCCTGAATACGACCAATTTTGTCGGAGAGTTCAAATGGAATACCGCTTTTAATTTTTCTGTAAACTCCAATGAGATCCTTGATCTGAAAGGTCGTGACCTCTATATCAACAATGATGAATACAAATTAAAGATCGGCGACTGGTCAGTGATCCGCGAAGGGGAGGAGATGGGCAGTTTTTACGGCCTGCTTTCCGATGGCATCTGGCAACTGGATGAAGCAGAGGAAGCAGCCATTTATGATGCTGAGCCGGGCGATTTTAAATACGTGGATCTTAACAATGACGGCATCATCAATGATGAAGACAAGAAGATCATCGGGCATGCCCTGCCGGATTTCACCTGGGGTTTGAGCAATGATTTTTCCTATAAAAATTTCAGCCTGAATATTTTCATTCAGGGTGTACATGGCAATGAGATCCTGAACAGCAACCGTTTTGAACTAGAATCAGGGAATGGTCTGAGCAATGCATCTGTTGATATGCTTAACCGCTGGACTCCCGACAATCCGAGCAATACCTACCCCAGGGCCAACCGGAATGCGGATTACCTGCGTATGAGTGATCGCTACCTGGAAGATGGTTCCTACATCCGCCTGAAATCTGTTACACTGGGATACAATTTGCCGGACAAAGCACTCAATTTCCTGAAAATTCAAAGTGCAAAGGTCTATTTTACAGGTACCAATTTGCTAACCATCACCGATTATACGGGCTTTGATCCTGAAGTCGGACACTTTGGCAAAGACAACACCCGCATGGGGTATGACTATGGTTCATATCCCTCAGTGAAAACATATACATTCGGTATCATTCTCAATATTTAAAATATTTGATCATGAAAAGAATAAACATATACCTGATCGCTTCACTGATGCTGCTCCTGGCAGCCTGTGAAAAGGAACTGGATATAGAACCCCACAAGATCTATTACGACAATTTTTACCAGTCGGAAGAGGATGCCATCAATGCAGTGAATGCTGTTTATGATGTGCTGGCTTATGTTGACCAGTATTCGAGCAGTTTGTGGCTTATCCAGGATATTGGCTCAGATGACTGCTGGGCCAGGCCTACCCTCAACGACCCAAATCTGCACGAGTTCAACAATTATGACCTGAGCACAACTAACATCTACCTGGCGGGTGTATGGGAAGCTTCCTACCTCGGTATCAGCCGGGCCAATGTGGTACTCGAGCGGGTGCTTCCTATCAATATGGATTCCACTTTGAAGAAGCGTGTACTGGGAGAAGCCAGTTTCCTCAGGGCACTTTATTATTTCAATCTGGTGCGAATGTTCGGGGATGTGCCCCTGGTGCTGAAACCCCTTTCCCCGGAAATGACCGATGAAGAATTGTATCCTTTCAGAACGGCTGCTGCTCAGGTTTATGAAAACATTCTTGCAGACCTGGAATATGCTGCCGCTTCCCTGCCCGAATTCTATACCAGTGAAAACAAGGGAAGAGCCACAAAAGGCGCTGCTTTAGCCATGCTGGCCAATGTTTACCTGCACCTGGAAGAATGGTCACTGGCAGCGAATTATGCACAGCAGACCATTGACCTGGGGGTTTACCAGCTCTGGCCAGATTATGCCGACAATTTCAAGGAAGCCAACAAAAACGGTATGGAATCCGTATTCGAAGTGCAATTTTACAGGAATGATGTTTCTCAGAATTCACAGATGGTGATTTCCGGACTGCCCTCCATTCAGGGCGTATTCCCGGCCGGAGTGGAGATCATGCTGCCCACCGAGGACCTGCTGACAAGCTTTGAAGAAGGAGACTACCGATATGAAGTAACCTTTTTTGATCATTACTGGTTCGATACTTTTGAACCCCATATCTGGAAATATTGGGACCAGGATGCCTATGATCCGGATGAAACCAGTGAATCCGGGGCCGATTTCTGGGTTATGCGCTATTCGGAAGTCCTGCTGATCCTGGCAGAAGCCCTGAACGAAGAAAATGGCGGACCGACAACAGAAGCCTACAATGCCATCAACCAGGTGCGCATAAGAGCAAGAAACGGCCAGACCGGTGTACTGCCTGATCTGTCGGGACTGAGTCAGGAAGAATTCAGGAAAGCCGTGCTGGAGGAAAGAAGGCATGAATTTGTGAATGAGGGCAAACGCTGGTTCGACCTGGTAAGGACAGGAAATCTGGTGGAATATGTGGAGCAGGCCAAAGGCGACCAGGCCAATCCACAGGATTACAACCATGTATTTCCAATTCCGCAACGCGAACGGAACAACAACCCGAATCTTTCACAAAATCAGGGATATTGATCAATAAGATGACAGAAAAGCCGAAAACAGATTTTAATAAATTTCCCCTGGTTGAAGTACGGGGCTTCGAAGGACAGGCCTGTGAGGGCTGGGACTCGATCGGAGAAGAACTGAAATCCTCCCTGGATAAAATTGAAGGTGAACAACAGCTTGTAGTTGTTGAATGCTATCAGGGGGTGCATGATGATGAACTCCTCGGGGAACTGAAAAAGATACTGGATCCGGTCAGGGTTGTTTTAAGTATGGATTATTTCCTTCCGGAAGAAAGGATCCTTGAGATCAGCCATCCGGATGTTACCGACCATCGCATCTTTGGTTATATGACCCGAAGAAACATGGATGAGCTGATGGATACTGAAAAGGTCGACAGCTTTAGCAAAGAACTGGATGAATTCCGGCAGGGATGCATGCTGGTTTATGGTCCGGGAGCTTCCCTGCTTTGTACCAAACCAGATATTTTCATCTATGCGGATATGGCCCGCTGGGAGATTCAATTGCGGATGAGAAAAAGTGAGGTGAACAATTTGGGAATATCTAACAAGGAAGATGGTTTAGAGACGCAATATAAACGCGGATACTTTTTCGACTGGCGCATCTGCGACCGTTTAAAAAAGCAGAGCATGGAGCGCTGGGATTTTGTCCTGGACAGCAATATCCCGGGGCATCCGAAAATGCTCAGCGGGAAAGCCCTCCGCAAAGGCCTGGAGCAAACAGTGCAACGGCCTTTTAGCCTGGTGCCCTATTTTGATGCCGGTCCCTGGGGCGGTCACTGGATGAAGGAGGTTTGTGGCCTGGACCCGGAAATGCTTAACTCGGCCTGGTGTTTTAACTGTGTACCCGAAGAGAACAGCCTTTATTTGCAATATGGCAGTATCCGCTTCGAAACCCCTTCCATCAACCTGGTGTTTTTTCAATCCAGGAAATTGCTGGGGGATGCTGTGCAGGCCCGCTTCGGGGATGAATTTCCTATCCGTTTTGATTTTCTGGATACCATGGATGGCGGAAACCTCAGCTTGCAGGTGCATCCGCTGACGGAATACATACAAGAGCAATTCGGGGTGCATTACACCCAGGATGAGAGTTATTACCTGGTGGATGCAGGAGATGATGCTTCTGTGTATCTTGGACTGAAGGAGGGGATCAGTCCTGCTGAAATGATCAGCGATCTGAAAAAGTCAGAAAAAGAATCCGTGCGCTTCCCGGATGAAAAATACGTGAATCAATGGCCGGCTAAGAAGCATGATCATTTCCTCATTCCCGGGGGCACGGTGCATTGTTCAGGAAAAAATGCAATGGTGCTTGAAATTAGCGCGACTCCTTATATCTTTACCTTCAAATTGTGGGACTGGGGAAGGCTCGGCATGGATGGCAAACCAAGACCGATCAACATCGATCATGGAGAGCAGGTAATTCAGTGGGAAAGAGACACACAATGGACGGAAAAGAACCTCATCAACCGCATCGAAACGATTGCAGAAGGTGAGGATTGGAGAGAAGAAAAGACCGGATTGCACGAGCGGGAGTTTATTGAGACCCGGAGACACTGGTTCACCGGCAGGGTGCCTCATCACACCCATGGTGGGGTGCAGGTACTCTGCCTGGTGCAGGGGAAAGCGGCCATTGTTGAAAGCCCATCGAAGGCCTTCAGTCCTTTTGTGGTGCATTTTGCCGAAACATTTGTGGTACCTGCAGCGGTAGGCGAATACACCATCAGGCCTTATGGTGAATCTGAAGGTGAAGAATGTGCCACCATCAAGGCTTTTGTCAGAACAAACGCGTAAACTGATCAAAAATAACTATATGAAAAATCAAGCGAATTTGAAGTATTTTTTGCCGGTGATGCTCTCCTTTTATGTGATGGGCTTTGTGGATGTGGTAGGCGTGGCTACAGGTTTTTTAAAACAGGATTTTGAGTTATCGAACAGCCTGGCGCAGTTGCTGCCATTCGGTGTTTTTATCTGGTTCCTGCTGGTTTCCATCCCAACGGGTATTTTCCAGGACCGTAAAGGCACCCGTCTTACTGTAAATATCGGTATGGTAGTCACCGGGATCGGTGTATTGATACCTTTTATTTATTATTCGCTGGCAACAGCCATCATTGGTTTTGCCGTACTGGGGATCGGGAACACCATACTGCAGGTTTCAGCCAATCCGCTATTGCTAAGCATTTCTTCTGAAAAAGGTAAGGCTGCCAATCTAAGCCTTTCCCAGTTTATCAAGGCCATTGCCTCCGCACTGGGTCCCATCATTGCGGCCAGCCTGGCCATTTATACCGGCAACTGGAAACTGATCTTTCCCATCTATGCTACCATTTCTTTCCTGGCTGCTTTGTGGTTATCATCCATAAAGATCGAAGAACCGAAGTCCGTGAAACCCCCTGCAACGCTTAAGAGCGTTTTCAGTCTTTTGAAAAACCCCTTTATCCTGATCACCGTGATCGGTATCTTTTTTATGGTGGGTTTTGATGTGACCATGAACACCAGCATTGCCCTCTTCCTGAAGAACCGTTTTGACCTCAGCATTGAAACCGCCAGTTTCGGTATCAGCATATATTTTGTTTCCCTGATGATCGGGCGCTTCCTGGGGGCCATATTGCTACGCAAGATCAACAACAACCTGTTCATGACCGTGAGTACGGTGATCACCCTGATGGGCCTGGCCGGCCTCATCATGAGCAATGACCTCATGCTGACCCGCATCATGATCTTTGTGACCGGCTTCGGGTTTTCCAACCTCTTTCCCCTCATGTTTGCCATCATCGTGGCCAAAAAGCCGGATTATGCCAATGAGCTTTCAGGCCTCATCATCCTGGCCGTTTCGGGTGGTGCCATTGTGCCTCCCATTGCAGGCGTGCTTACCGACATGGTGGGTTTCACCGCTCCCCTCTTCGTACTCCTGTTCTGTACCCTTTATGTGGCCTTTGCCACCTGGTATGTGAATAAAAAATAAAATGAATGATGATAGCAGAAAAAGATAAAAGGATCATACTCACCCTGGATGCCGGGGGGACCAATTTTGTTTTCTCCGCCATACAGGGCAATGCGGAGATCGTAAATCCAATTACCCGGCCTGCCTGGCCGCACGACCTGGATAAATGTCTGGCTTCTCTGATAGAAGGATTTGAAAGCCTGAAGCAGCAACTTGCTGAGCCACCTGTGGCCATCAGCTTTGCCTTTCCCGGGCCGGCAGATTACCCGGCCGGTATCATTGGCGACCTGCCCAATTTTAAAGCCTTTACGGATGGTGTCGCCCTGGGGCCCATGCTGGAAGATCATTTCGGGATCCCCGTATTCATCAACAATGATGGCAGCCTGTTTGCCTATGGAGAAGCCCTGTCGGGTTATCTCCCCATGCTGAATGAAAAGATTAAAAAGGCCAGTGGTATCAAGCAATTCAACAACCTGGTGGGCCTGACCCTGGGCACAGGTTTCGGATGCGGGATCGTTACCCGTTCAAATCAATTGCTGGAAGGGGATAACTCCTGCGATGCCGGCATACACGCCACACTCAATAAATTCAATTCAAAGTGGTATGCCGAAGAAAGCGTCAGTACCCGGGCCATACAGCGTGTTTACGCCGAAGAAGCTGGCTTTGAATTTGATGAAAGCCTGATGCCCAGAGATATTTATGAAATTGCCCATGGAAAGCGGACCGGAGATGCTGAGGCAGCAAAGAAATCTTTTCAGGTATTTGGTGAAGCACTGGGAAGCTCCATTGCCAACATCAGTACCCTGGTGGATGGCATCATCGTGCTGGGCGGAGGCATTACGGCTGCCTGGGATCTATTTGCAGATGCCATGTTCGCTGAGATAAGCAGAACTTTGCAGGACTTCCGGGGAAACAAATTCCAGCGATTGCCCTTTGAAGTTTATAATCTGGAAGCTGAAGAGGATTTTGAAAGATTTGCTCTTGGGCAGGTTAAAGAATTGAAGGTACCCGGAAGCGGAAGGACGGTAAAATATGATTCAAATCAGCGCATTGGTATCGGGTGCTCAAAGCTTGGAGCCAGCAAGGCTGTTTCACTGGGGGCTTATGCTTTTGCACTGGAAGCCCTGAAAGAACATCATTAATAAAAACACAAGACTTATGAGGAAAAGGATCAAAATAATTTGCGTGATGATGGGCTTCCTGATCAGCATACAGGCATTTGCGCAGAAACCATCCAAAAGGCCGGTTGATTATGTGGATCCAATGATGGGTACCACTTTCTCCCGCTGGATACTTTTTCCCGGGGTAACCATGCCTTTCGGAATGGTGAAGCTCAGTCCGGATAACCAGCGCAAGGGCTGGAAAGCCGGCTATGAATACAAAATACTAAACATTGCCGGATTCAGCCATCTGCATTCCTGGACCATGGGCGGCCTGTTGACCATGCCCGCCACGGGGGAACTGAAGATCGTTCCGGGGACTGAAAAAGATCCCGACCTGGGTTACAGATCACGCTTTTCTCATGAAAATGAAATTGCCGAAGCTTCCTATTATTCCGTATTACTGGAAGATTATGATATTCTGGCAGAGCTGACCTCTACCACAAGAGCGGGCTTTCAGCGCTATACTTTTCCTGAATCGGATGATGCACGTGTACTCATTGACCTGCAGATCCCTACCGAATATGGCTATGAGATCTTTGAGGCCAGGATCACCAAAGTGTCCGAGCGGGAGATCGAAGGTTATTCGGTACAACAAAGCCTGCGGGGTGCCAACTACAACCAGTTCACACTGCACTTTGTGATGCGCTTTAATAAAGATTTTGAAAGTTTCAATGGCTGGGTGCATGATGAAATACTGCTTGATACCGATGATGTTTGGAACATCTTCGGCGACAATGATATTGGAGCCTTTGTCAATTTTAAGACCCATGAAGGGGAACAAATCCTGGTGCAAAGCGGCATTTCCCTGGTGAGCATAGAGCAGGCCCGCCTGAACCTGGAAACGGAATTGGACCCTTTCGACTGGGATTTCGACCGGGCAGTGAACGAGAACCAGGAAACGTGGAACAAATTGCTGAGTAGCATTGAAGTGGAGGGCGGCAGCGAAAACGATTACAAGAAATTTTATACCAATATGTACCGGGCTTATTGTGGCCGGACCATCTGGAGTGATGTGAACGGGAAATATGTGGATATGTATGAAAAAGTGCAGCAAGTAGAAGACCCTGAATCTCCGGTTTATGGTGGAGATGCCTTCTGGAATACCTTCTGGAACCTGAACCAGCTCTGGACCCTTTCCCAGCCAAAAATTGCCGGTAACTGGGTACGTTCGCTACTGGAGATCTATGATAAAGGTGGCTGGCTGCCGAAGGGACCTACCGGGATAGAGTATTCCAGCATCATGGTGGCCTCCCACGAGATTCCCCTGATCGTAAGCGCTTACCAGAAAGGCATTCGGGATTTTGATATCGACAAAGCCTACAAAGCCATCAAGGAAATTCAAACTACTCAAGGACGACTTCACGAAGGAGGTGGAATGGTTGGGAACAGACACCTGGCTTCTTATATGAAGCTGGGTTATGTCCCCAACGAAGAAGGACCCGTTTCCAATACGCTCGAATATGCTTATGACGACTGGTGTGCCGGGCAGTTTGCAAAGGCACTTGGACATGAATCGGATTATAAAACCTTTACGAAAAGGGCCTTCAATTATCAAAATGTATTTAATAAGGATCTGAAATATGTCTGGATGCGAAATGCCGACGGAAGCTGGAAGGAAGACTTCTCACCATACGGACACTCGGTTTTCCTTGGGCCCGGATTCGTGGAAGGCAATGCCTGGCAGTATACCTGGTTCATGCCCCACGACCAGAAAGGATTGCTCGACCTGCTGGGCAAGGAGGAATATATTTCACGCCTGGAGGCCGGTTTTGAAAAATCCAAACCCCACCGTTTCAATTCTGAGCACCTGCACGAAAACGGCCTGATCGGAGTTGGAATATTGCCCATCAACCATGGCAACCAGCCCAATATGCAGGCAGCTTATCTTTTCAATTATGCAGGTGCACCCTGGCTGACACAGAAATGGGTGCGGGAGATCCTTTACCTCTATTACGGGGATGATATTTATGCCTGGCCGGGTGATGAAGACCAGGGACAGATGGGTGCCTGGTACGTAATGAGCGCCATGGGCCTTTTTGAAATGGACGGGGGCGCTTCCCAAAGGCCGGTGTATGAAATCGGCAGCCCCATCTTTGAGAAGATCACCATTCACCTGGATACAGCTTATTACCCGGCTGATCAGTTTGTGATAGAAGCCCGGGATGTATCTTTCGAAAATAAATACATACAATCAGCTTCGCTGGATGGCAAAGCACTGGACAAACCCTGGTTTTATCATGATGAGCTTGTGGATGGCGGCAAGCTGGTGCTGCAAATGGGTGCGGAGCCCAATAAAAAGTGGGGAAGTGATCCGGAGGATGCCCCGCCCTCCATGAGCAGTGTTTTATCAAATGATGAGGTAGATGAAATTATGGCCTATGATAAATTTGCAGAAGATATGGAGGCATGGAACAAAGCAATGAAAGCCTATTATTATCATAAGAAAACCCATTTCGAAAGCATGCCGGATACGCCAGGCGAGATTGTTTTCCTGGGCAACAGCATTATAGATAACTGCGACTGGGCAGAACTTTTCGGGAATCCGAATATCAAGAACCGGGGCATTGGGGGGGATGATACTGATGGCATCCTGGAGCGGCTGGATGAGGTGACTTCCTCCCGGCCGGAGAAGATATTTATCATGATCGGGACCAATGACCTGGCCAATGGTAAGTCGGTGGAATATATATTGGACAACTATCGTAAGATAATTGACCGGATTCAAAAGGATTCCCCGAAAACTGAAATATACATCCAGAGTGTGTTGCCAACAGATGATGCTTTTCATACAACAAGAAGGAATTCAGATATCCGGGAAATCAACCGGAAGCTGGAGGAAATTGCAGATGCTGAAGGACTGACTTACGTTGACCTGTATTCTCATTTTGAAAATGAGGATGGCATCCTCGACAAAGAATACAGCCTGGATGGACTGCACATCAATGGAGAGGGATATTTGCTCTGGAAAAGTCTGATTGAAGAATACGTGCAAAATTAAAAACAGATCATGATGAAAAAGATATTTTACGGTGGAATTCTGATGGCATTGATCACAGCTTATTCCTGTGTACCAGCAGGCGAAAAGGAAAAAGCAGGAACAGCCGATTCGGTTTACGTAGACCATGAATTTACGGATTTCTTTGCCCGAGATTGCTGCGGCATGACCGGGGCAGATGGGTTTTATTCTGTGCCACTTCCTGATGGTCGGGTAGTCTGGATCTTCGGGGATACCTTCCTTGGAGAAGTTGAACCGGATGGTAGCAGAGAAAAACGCTCACCGGTATTTATCCGCAATGCTTTTGCAGTGCAGGAGGACGATTCCCTGCGAACGCTGTATAATGTCATCGACGGCTGGGAGTCTTCCCTGGTAATCCCTCCGGATGCTGTGAAAGGAAGTGTTTTTTCGGAGGATTCGCTCTGGTACTGGCCGGGAGACGGCTTTGTGGAAAATGGCAAGCTGAAGGTTTTTATGACTGCTTTTTACCAGGCCGAAGAAGGCAACTGGGGATTCAGGTGGGTGAGTGCCAACCTTGCAGTTTTTTCCCTGCCCGAACTCGAACTGGAAGAGATTAAGCATTTTGATTATCCCGGTGAAGTGAATATCCACTGGGGACATGCAGTATGCGATGAAGCCCCGGATTATACATACATCTACGGGGCCGGAGAAAAATATCCCTACGTGGCCAGGGCTCCTAAAAATAACATCAGTGCTGATTGGGAGTTTTATACCGGAACTGAATGGGTGAAGGATTCCCGCAGTGCAAAACCCATGACGGATTTTAAAGGATCGGAACAATTTAGCGTGATCAAACTGAAGGATAAATATGTGATGCTTACCCAGTCGGGTGATTTTCTGGCCAGTAGCCTTTATTCTGTGACCTCTGACCTGCCATACACAGGATGGGATAACAAAACAGAATTGTATAAACTGAAACCCCTGGATACGACCGACAAGGATCTTTTTGCATACAATCCCGTGGCACATTCTCATTTTAATGAAAATGGAGAATTGCTGGTATCCTATTGTGTGAATAGTTTTGAACTTGCTGATCTCTTTGAGGATGCCGACAAATACAGGCCGGTTTTTATCCGCGTTCCGATAGATATGATCCTCGAAGCAAAGCAGGATGAATAGGCTTTCCTTCACATACCTCCTGGTCTTTGCCCTGTATTGTTTTGCACCTGCAGTGCAGGCCCAGGATCAGCAGGTTTTTCATTCTGATTTTTTGAACAGGGCAGATACCGTATGGATCTTTAGCCCCGTTTCATACCAGGATGGGGGTGAAGACGAATATCCGCTATTATTCCTCCTGCATGGATGGAGTGGTAATTACCGGCACTGGGACCTGATGATCGATTGTCAGGCGTATGCCGACCGCTATGGATTTGTGATCGTTTGTCCCGACGGGCTTTACGATTCATGGTACATTAACAGTCCTGTAAAGGGCGAGAACCAGTATGAAGATTTCTTTTTTGAAGAGCTTTTCCCATATGTTACCGATCATTACCGGGTGGATGAGGAAGAAGTGTTTATCAGCGGCCTGAGCATGGGCGGACATGGCGCCCTCTACCTGATGTCACAGCATCCGGAACAATTTACTACTGCCGGCAGCCTGAGCGGACTGCTGAAATTCCAGGCATGGCAGAATCATTATGCCCTCGAAAGGGTGCTCGGGCTGGATGAAGAGAGTATTGCTGAAGGAAGCGTGTTTGATAAATATTCCGTTATGGGAAATATTGATCGTCTGGAAGATCTGGAGAATCCCATCATCGTGAGCTGCGGCACCGCAGATCCTTTTTATGCCATCAACCTTGAATTCATTGATTCATGCAAAAAGCATGATGTGAAAGTAAAATTCATAGAAGCTCCGGGTGCTCATAACAGCCAGTACTGGCGCAAAGCAGTGAATGAGCATTTTGAGTTTTTTCAATCACTGACTGCTGAATAGTGATGCTAAGACCGTGTTTTGGTTATCCAGGCAATTCATGGGTGGTCATTTCGACCGCAAGGGAGAAATCTCAATATTCTTTTTATGCCACGAAGGCACCAAGGCTCGAAGTTACACTAAGTTGTTAATTGCATAAAACCTAATTCTTTGTGATTTCTTAGTGTTTTGGTGGCTTTGTGGTAAAATTTAAGCAAAAATAATAATCTCCCTAACCCCCTCCCGATAGCTATCGGGGTATCCGTCCTACCAACCAGGTATTCCTAATGCAATAAAAATTTTGTAGCAGAATGGATTTACAGTTCCAAGTTCTGAGGCAAGAGATCGTGTAGTTTATTCACCTTGTATTCCGGGATTATTTCCAGAACTTTTCTTAGCCAGTCAAAGGGGTTTACCTGATTCTTTTTACATGTTCCCAAGAGGGAGTAGAGCATGGCAGCTCTTTGTGCCCCCCTGGATGAACCTGCAAACAAATAATTCTTTCTTCCCAGGGCAATGGGTCGGATGGCATTTTCGGCCAGGTTGTTATCAATTTCCAATGCCCCGTCCTTGAGATAGTTCATCAGGTAATCCCAGCGCGGAATGCAATAGCCCATGGCTTTGCCCATGGGTGATTTGGGCAATGCTGTTTTATAGGTCCGGGCGATCCACTTACCTAGCTCATTCAACAATGGCAATGACTCATCCAGTCGTAGGTTATAGCGTTGCTCCACACTCATGTTTTGTTCTCTGGCTTTTTCTTCAATAGCATATAGTTTCTGGAACATTTCCATGGCATATTCTGCATTGGAGCTGTCATAATCCAGCGCTTTTTCAAAACCCCGGCGGGCATGGGCCATGCAATTTAACAATGTAATGTCCTTTCTGTTTGCGAACCAGTCATACACCTTGTAACCATCCGTCTGCAGGTAACCGGTAAAATCTTGGAGCAGTTTTGAGGGTCCTTCCCGCGATCGACCATCACGATAATCGAACAAAACCATTTTTTCAAGTGGTGAGTAATACACCCAGTGATAGCCCCGGTGTGTTTTTCCCTTTTTGTTTTTGTCCAATACCTGGATGGGGGTCTCATCTACCTGCAGGTAGCCCTGGGACAGCACACGATTTTTTAGGTTTTCATATAAAGGCTCCAGTAAATTACAAACCGATTCCTGCCAGCCATTGATGGTAGAGGAGGCTATCTTGATCCCCTCGCGCTTAAATCGCTCGATTTGTCTATAAATGGGCAGGTGGTCAACAAACTTATCTATCATTATCTGGGCCAGTAGGCCTGGACCGGCAATACCCTTTTCGATGGGGAATACCGGCAAGGGAGCAATCACTCCTTTATAGCTTTCTGTTTCCTGCTGGTCTGCCTTGATGTATTTGGGACGAATAAAGCGTTTGATAAATAGCTTGGCTGGAATAAGCTCCAGTTGATCTGTTACTTCTTTGCCAATACACTTCATCCCAGAGGTATCTTCCTGGGGCTGGATCAGAGTTTCCTCCACGGGCAGATGAGCGGGTAAAGCCAAACGACCTGGATGATTGACTCTTTTTTTCTTCTCCCTCACGTAGGTGATCACCTCTTTCTGTTTTTCGGCATCTTTCTCGGGTTTAACATCAAAAGGCAGCCTCATCTGATTTTCATCCTTATTGGGAATAAAGCGTTCGCGTTTGGCTCCAAAAAGCAAACGTTTTATCTGATCAATTTCAAACTGCATCTGGCCAAGCCTGGATTCATATGAAGTTTTTTGCTTCTGCAGTTGAGATTCAAGTTCTTTGTTCTTCTCAAGAAGTTGATGATAACTCATATTTTCCAGTGCCTTGGACATATAACAAATATACTCTAACCAAGTGTTTTGGTAGAGCAATTTGCATTGTGGTTATCAACCAAATTTCTGGATAAAAACAGGCCTAAATATTTGGATTATAGGTTTTTCTTTTTGGGATATTTTTAATGGTAAGCCCATCCACCAGCATAACGATTTGTGTGTAGTTCAACACCACACTGCCGGCCTCAGGATCATAGGTAGGCACCTCGAAAGTGCCTTCTTCAAGACGTTTGTAATATAGTGTAAAGCTTACACCCTGCCAGTGTAAAAGTTTGATCTTATCACGGCGGCGGTTTATGAAAATAAACACATCTCCACTGCAGGGATTGCTGCCAAGGGTATTTTGAACCAGGCCCGACAATCCGTCAAAACTTTTACGCATGTCGGTGGGCTGATTGTACAAGTGGAACCGGTTGGTGGAGGAAAGTGTGAACATTGGCCTATAAAACGATCAGGGGTTTTAAACGAGATAGATCCATACCCTCGGAACACACCAAGCGAACACCGTTGGGATAGACCAATTCCAATGTCCTTGGCTGATGATTTGATTTATCAACAGCCTGGTCAACTTTAACCGGAATAAAATCTTTTGACAGTTTCTGCTTTCTTTCTTTCAGGTATTTCTTACGCCAGTATCCGAAGGTACTTTTGGCAATATGGTGCTTACGAAAAAACTCCTCTTGTGAAATCCTGCTGCTTTCCCATTGGCGGATCAAGGAGTACATCTGCTCTTTGGTATATCTTTTTTGCATGCTGCAAATGTAGCAGACTACTTCTCAGCTTACAAGACGGGGTTGGTAGAGGGGATAC
>NPIE01003330.1_pt3 | contig 24228 bp, 21 predicted proteins | sample 8637661 | NCBI WGS metagenome assembly NPIE01 (sample SAMN07420842, study PRJNA396082) | bioreactor metagenome | isolation source: sample BA12 brine-fed electro-methanogenic bioreactor BA | place: Japan: Kochi | collected 2016-12-09
GAGCGGATGATGCGCGATGCCAAGATCACCCAGATCTACGAAGGGACCAACGAGGTGCAGCGGGTCGTCATCGGCGCCGCGATCACCCGCGACTAACGCTTATCAGCCCGATTTAAGGAGGTAGCAATGTCCAAATGGCAGAGTCTGTACCAGCAAAAACTGGTCAGCGCGGCAGAGGCTGCGGCGGCCATCGAAAGCGGCGATCACATCTGGTTTCCGGTCGGCGTCGGCGAACCCCATGGTTTTCTGAAGGCACTGGTCGACCGCAAGCATGAACTGCAGGGCGTCACCACCCACCAGATCCTGGCGGTGCGTCCCTGGTATTTCGAGCAGGAGACCGCCCCGCACATCAAGCACAACTCCTGGTTCACCAGCGGCGCATCGCGGGCCGCGGTCCAGGGGGGCTGGGCCGACTTCACCCCCAACTATTTTCACGAAATCCCCAAGATGATCCGCGACTACTGGCCCTCCGACGCCATCGGCGCGGTGGTTTCGCCGATGGACGAGCACGGCTACTTCAGCATGAGCCTCGGCGTCGATTACACCTGGGAGGCGCTGAAGAAGGCGCGCAAGGTGATCCTTGAGGTCAACCCGCAGGCGCCGCGCTGTTTCGGCAACTGTCAGGTGCATATCTCCCAGGTCACCCACATCGTCGAGTGCAACGAGCCGCTCCCCAACCTGCCGATCCCGGCGCTCACCGAAGAGGACCAGATCATCGGCGGCTACGTGGCCGAGATGATCGAAGACGGTTCCACCCTGCAAATCGGCTTCGGCGGCGTCCCCAACGCCGTCTGCCAGTCGCTGAAGAGCAAGCGGGACCTCGGTATCCACACCGAGATGGTCACCGAGGGGATCATGGAACTGGCCGAATGCGGCGCGGTCAACAATGCGAAAAAGACCATCAACCGCGGCAAGCTGGTCGGCACCTTCGCCTGGGGGACCGGGCGCCTCTACGAATTCATGAACAACAACCCGATGATCGAAATGCACCCGGTCGATTATACCAACGATCCCTACGTCATCGGTCAGCATGACAAGATGGTCGCCATCAACGCCACCATCGAGGTCGACCTGCTCGGTCAGTGCTGCTCCGAGTCGATGGGCCCCAAGCAGTGGAGCGCCACCGGCGGCCAGGCCGATTTCTTCAAGGGGGCCAATCGTTCGAAAGGGGGCAAGGGGTTCGTGACCACCCCCGCGACCGCCAAGGGGGGAACCATCTCCCGCATCGTCCCGACCCTGCAGCCCGGGGCGGTGGTGACCACCAGCAAGAACGACGTCGATCACGTGGTCACCGAATTCGGCGTCGCCAAGCTGCGCGGCAAGACCGCCCGGGAGAGGGCGCAGGCGCTTATCGGTGTGGCCCACCCCGATTTCCGCGGCGAACTGACCCAAGCGGCCCAGCGGATGAAACTGATCTGATCTCGAAGTGGCTCGGGACCCGGGGCGTTTCCGGAGACCGGAAAAGGGCTCCGGAAACGCCCTTCAATCCATAAGGAGGACGACAATGTCGGCAACCCCATCGGTACAAGAGGCGGCAGCGGCCGGCGAAGAGAGTCTGGACGAAGGGATCCGCCTGCTGCAGAAACTCTCACGAGAGCAGTTGATCGAAATTATCGTCGATGACGCCAAGAACTGGCTGGCTCACGACGGCCTCTGGTTTCAGGTGGTCGAAGCGGTCCACGGCATGGCAGCGGCAATCGACGCCGACCGCGAAGCCTGGGCCAAATTCACCGTCATCGAGGCAAAACGAATCATGGCGCGACTCGGCATAGAGCCGGGCGGCGGCATCCCGGCCCTGGTGGAGTGTCTCAAACACCGGCTCTACGCCCGCCTCAACCTGCAGCAGTCGATCGAAGTGAGCGAGAGCCGGGCGGTCTTTCAGATGGTCGACTGCCGGGTGCAATCGGCGCGCAAGCGCAAAGGGCTGCCGGATTTCCCCTGCAAGCCGGTCGGGCTGGTGGAGTACAGCGAATTCGCCCGCGCCATCGATCCACGGATTCAGACCCGCTGCATCGCCTGTCCACCGGACGAGCATCCCGAATCCTTCTGGTGCGCCTGGGAATTCACCCTGGCACAGGACTGACCCCCGGACTCTTCCCGTCGGGTCGATAGCAGCCAGACCTAACCACGCAAATGACCAAGCAGAGATTTCTCTTACTGGCAAGGGAGTAAAACCATGCAAGTTTACAAGCGCGAAGAAGGCAAAGAGCAGCCGTTTTGGCCATTGGGCCCGTTCAAGGTCCGACTACCGTTCATCCATTACCGCTGGGAGATGGTCGAGTTTGTCCAGGCCATGATCATGTTTGTGGTCAGCTTGGCCATGATCCCCCTGCTGGAAAAATACCTGGGGCTGCCCTACGACGTGGCCCTCGCCTACGTCTTCGTCTGCGGGATCGGCTTCATGCTGCCGGCGCTGCTGGGCGTCTCGCATGTTCCCGGCTGGATCACCCCGGCCATTCCGGTGGTGCTGATCTATCTGGGCAAGTTCGAGCCGGGCCCCAATGCGATCAAGGCCCTGGTCGCCCTGCAACTGGAGGTGTTCGCCATCTTCTTTATCCTCGGGGTGACCGGGCTCGGCAGCCGCATCGTACGGCTGATCCCGAATTCCCTCAAGGCCGGGATATTGATCGGCGCCGGGGTTGCCGCCTTGATCGGCGAATTCAAAGCCACCGGTCGGGTGACCAAGACCCCGATCTCCCTGACCATCGGCGGGCTGATCTGCATCTATATGCTGTTTTCGGTCTCGTTCAAGTCCATGGCGGAGAAAAATCCGATCGCCAAGGTCGTCGCCAAATACGGCATGGTGCCGGCCATGATAATCGCGATGCTGGTCGGCTGGCTGGTCTCCGAATACCCGACCCCTGACATTCAATTCGGCTTCACCCAGCCCGCTTTTGCCGAAATGTTGAACTACCTGCCGATCACCATCGGCATGCCTGAACTGGATCTGTTTTTGGCCGCCATTCCGACAGCCGTAATTGCCTATATCATCGCCTTCGGTGATATTGTCGTCGGCGATGCCCTGATCAGTCGCGCCAACGCTGATCGCCCGGATGAGACCGTCGATTACAGCACCGACCGTCTGCATCTGGTGACCGCCCTGCGCAACCTGCTGCACTCCTTCTTTGCGCCGTACCCCGGCTTGGCCGGACCGATCTGGACCGCGGTCACCGCCACCACCGCCGAGCGTTTCCGCTCCGACCGCACTTCGATGGAGTCGATTTTCAGCGGCGCCGGCACCTTCTGGATCGCCGGCTTTCTGGCCCTGTTCATCCTGCCGCTGGTCAGCATGTTCAAGCCGTTTCTGGCCATCGGCCTCTCGCTGACCCTGGTGATTACCGGCTACCTGTGCATCAGTATCGGCATGGAGCAGGTTGAGAACAGCACCCAGCGCGGCGTCGCCGGCGTCGTCGCCGTTGTGCTGGCCAGTTACGGAGCCATGTACGGCTTGGCTGCCGGTATCATTCTCTACCTGCTGGTTGAAAAGCAGGACCTGTTCAAAAAAGAAGCGGTTGTCTGCCCTCAGGGGTTGCAGCCGGAAACCTCTGAGGCCAACTGAAACTGGCGCCCGCCGGGCTTTGCGGAAAAAGAGGTTGGTCAGGCGCAGCTTGCCGCCGCCGAAAAGGATCCGCACTTAGGCGATCGCCACCAGCGGCAGGTGTCCGGTCGTACCAAAGCGGCCCAATTGCCTGACCTTGGGCATGGCAGCCTCCAGGATAAAAGCGAAGTCTTCTCCTTGATTGCTCCGTAATTAATTCGTATCAGAAAAACGATGGAATTCGAGAGGGGGGGGAAGTCCCCGGTCGAGGGTAGGAAATCCCTACCCTCGCCGACCGGGTGGGCTACCGCGGTAGAAGAAACAGCAAGACCTTTACCGCAAGAATCTTGCTGATCAGGGCGACGGGATAGACGGTAGCATAAGCGGCCGGTGCGTAGGCGGTAGCCGAAAGGGTTTCGGCGGTGGACAGTCCGGAGGCGTTGGTCATGCCTCCCGCCAGCACCCCCAGCAGACGCAAAAAACGGATACGCAGCCACCACCGGCCGACGATGGCGCCGATGAAGACGGGCAGCAGGGTGACCAGCACCCCGGAGAGGAGCAACGGCAGGCCATAGGCCTTGAGGGTGGCGGCAAAGGAGACTCCCGCCGAAGTTCCGACCGCCGCCATGAACAGGGCCAGTCCGAGGTCGCGGAACAGGCGGTTGCCGGCCGAAGGCACGTCCCAGATCAGCGGGCCGGTCTGGTAACGGGCGCCGAGCAGAAGGCCGGCGAGAAGGGTACCGCCGGTGGTGCCGAGACTCAGCGGGCCGATCAGCGGCAGAGGAATGGTTACCCTGCCGAGGAGTAAGCCGAAGAGCAGCCCGACCAGAATCGGCAGCAGACTGATGTCGTATGTGGCCTTGAGATCGTTGCCGAGGATGCGCGAGATATTGTGCAGTGACCGTTCATCGCCCACGGCATGCAGCACGTCGCCCAGATGCAGGCGGGTGTTGGCGTCGGCCGGAAGGTCAATGCCGTTACGGGTAATGCGGGCTACCTGAACGTTGAAGGTTTCGCGGAAATTGAAATAACCCAGCGTGGTGCCGGCGAATTTGCGCTGGGAAACGACGATACTTTTTTTGGTCAATACCCGGTCGAAGGCGATCTCGCCGGAAACCGGCTTGCCGATATAGAGCGCCACCTTCTCGAGGTCGGCGGGCCGGGCGACCACCCGCAGGTGGTCGCCCGGCCGCAGTTCCGTGTCCGCCCTCACCAGCACCGGCTCGCTGGCTCCCTGCCGCAGCAGGCGGGTGATGGTCACCGGGGCGATGCTCTTCAGATAGATGTCTCCGACCCGTCTGCCAAAGAGGTTGGGATTGCTGACCTCGATGTGCTGGAAGCTGATGGGTGGGTTGATCTCGGACAGTTCGCGGGCGAGGCGTTCTTCCTCGGCGCCGATGTCGATCCGGAACAGCCTCGGCAGCAGCTTGACAAAGAGGACGACGCCAATGATTCCGAACCCGTAGGTCACCCCGTAGGCGGCCGGGGCCTGTTCGTGACCGACGATCTCCACCGCCACCGCCAGCGATGGGGTGCTGGTCATCGCTCCGGAGAGCAGCCCGGCGCCGATCCCGGCGTCGAAGCCCAAGACCCGGCAGCAGACGTAGGTGACAACCGTACCGGTCGCCGCCATGGCTACAATCCCCAGCGCCATCGGGATGCCATGGCTGCGGAAGGAGCTGAGAAAGCCGGGACCGGCCTGGAGTCCCACCGAGTAGATGAACATCGCCAGGCCGATGGTCTGTACCCCGGCGGGCAGGGTGAAGCCGAAATGACCGAAGGCCAGCGCCACGAAGATGATAGCAGAGGGGCCGAGGGAGAGGTTCCACAGGCGCACCTTGCCCAGGACCTCTCCGAGGATGAGGATCAGCAGCAGAATGAAAATCTGGTTATGCAGCAGCGTCATGGGCGTGCGGGTGAAGAAATTGATCGAAGGTGTTTTTCAGGGATCGGCCGCCGGCAACTCCAGGGCATCGTTGGTGGAGATTTTGTGGCGTATTCGGCCTGTTCGTGGTGAAATCTTTATCCCAAGAGACGGATAATGTCCAGCAGAAACCGGTGCCGCGGCGATTTGAAGGCACCCCCGGGGGATCAAGCCCGAAACAGCTTGACGAAGTGCTCGAAGAACTCCTGATCCATGTCGGACAGAAGTTTTTCCTTCATCAGCTTCAACGCGGCAAAGGTCGACATGCGTTTGCTGTAGGGACGATCCGAAGTGATGGCATCGTAGACGTCGGCGAGCCGGCAGATGCGGGCGTAGGGATGGATATCCGCGCGCCTCAGGCGTCGGGGATAGCCCGAACCGTCCTCTTTTTCGTGATGCTGCAGGGTAATGATGCGGGCCTCATCGGTCAGAAAGCCGGCCTCCTCCAGCATCGCGTAACCGTCCTCGGGGTGTTTCTGAATAGTTTGCCACTCTTGCGGGGCCAGCTTTTCGGGTTTGTGCAGAATTTCGATGGGGATTTTACATTTGCCCAGATCGTGGAGAAAGAAGCCGCAACCAAGTCGCTCGATATCTTTGAGCTGGTCGGTTCGGTAGAACAGCCGGGCCAGGGCGACGCTGAAAATTCCCACATTGGTGGAATGGGTGTAGGTGTAATGGTCGTAAGCGGTCAGCTGGATCAGATGGCGGGTAGCGTTGTCGTCGGTGATGATCAGCTCGATGGTCGGCGAGAGAATCTCGTGGGCCTGACCGATGAAGGAGGCCCGCGGATCGCTGAAGACCCGGCTCATGATATCCTGGCAGGCCGAGTGGACCGCGCTGGCCTTTTTCTTCGGCGAGCAGGTAGGGTTGCGGACAATGGCGGTAATTGTCTCCTTCAGGTAGTCAAAATACAGGGGGGCTTCTTCATCGCGAATGAGGACATGGGTTACGCCCTGATCGCGCAGCTTCTGGTTCTGCAGCTCGTTGAATTCCAGCCCTTTTCTGGCGAAAAACAACGGACCGTCGTTGCCCGCCTGCAGATACAGGTCGCAGGGCGCCATTTGTTCCACCTGGAGACACTCCAGCAATATGGGCAGGTATTTCTCCCCGGAGGGGGTGATTACGGACAGAAGCGGTTCAGGGTTGTTCATGCTGGTTTCCATCCCCAACGGCGCGGCGGAAGAATTGACGGGAACAAAATAGATTCGGTCTGGAAGATGCAAATAAAATGCCGTCGACCCTCTTCAGGGTCGTTGTCCACTCGACGCCCTTAACGCCGGATCGCCCCGGGCAGCTTCTCAAGCCAGCCGGCGTCAAGGACACCCCAGAGACCGACCAGGATTGCTTCGGCGGCATCGTGCCGCAGGCTGGTCGGCCGGCTGGCAGCCGACCATTCGATCACCCGACGCGCCAGTTCCCGGGCATGGGTCTTCGCCAGGGCGCCGCTGCGCCGTTCACGGGGCAGAAGGAAAACCTCCCGCCATTGTTCGGCGCTGATCCGTTTCACCGCGATTTGGCGCCGTAATGCTTCGCGTTGCCAAATGTCGGCAATCGGTCCGCCCCCTTCGAGAATCAGCCAGTGCAGGTCGGGCAGCGACGCGATCAGAGTGTACACACCCCGTCGCAGCCGCGCGGCGCTGCCGAAGTTCTGGGAGCGGTACCAGAGCAGGCGGGCGTCCGAACCGTAGAGCGCAAGACCCGTTCGGACACCGAGATCCACGGCGAGCAGTGTCTGCATGATGTGTCCGACCTCTTGGTGGCACCGGGGCAGGCACAGGGGCCTGCCCCTACATACATATTCAACCACCGGTTCAATAAAAAGATGATCGGCAGGTTACCTGTGAGCATGGTTATGGTAAATTAACCGGCGGCTGTCGTTTATACCACAAAAAACAGGATAAATCGGCAACGGATCAGGCTCTTCAGAAACCATTTACCCAGTCGAAAGGTACCGATTTGATGGACAACAGGATGCGTCTTCTATTGCTTGCCGTGCTTTTCAGCGTTGTCACCGGAGCAGGACCGGCCTTCGGCGCCGGGCCTCGAATCCTGCAGCTCGACTACACGCTCGGTTCAGGATACCGGGTGGACGATCTGGACTGGAACATCGCCGGCTTTCTGACCCCGGCCGATTTTGTCGACGTCCTCTCCGAACTGAGCTGGAACGACCTGGAGATCTTCCAGCTCAAAGGGGAAGTCAAGACCGCATTCGGCCGTCCCGATCAGCCACTGGCCATTTACCTGCGGGGGGCTCTGGACTACGGTTGGATCTTGGACGGAGAAAATCAGGATTCGGACTTTGCCGGCAACAACCGGACCGAGGAATTTTCCCGTTCCAACAACAATGCCGACGACGGGGACGTCTTCGATGCATCCTTTGGCGGTGGTTGGCGTGTGCAGTCGCCGGACAAAAAGTGGACCGTCGCGCCGCTGGTCGGCTTTTCCTACCATGAGCAGAACCTGACCCTGACCGAAGGGGTCCAGACCGTTTCGGTCCCCGTGGTGATTGGCGACTCCATCCTCGTGCCTCCGGCGCCGGGGCCTTTCCCCGGGCTGGACAGTTCCTACGAGGCCAAATGGTATGGCCCCTGGCTGGGCGTCGACCTGAGCTGGCAACCCTTGGAGCGATTCACCCTGGTGGGGAGTTTCGAATACCATTTCTGGGTTCAATACGAAGCCGTTGCCCGGTGGAACCTGAGAACCCAGGGCCAGCTGGCTCTGGACCAGCCGAGGAGCTTTGAGCACGAGGCCGACGACGGGGAGGGGATCACCCTTTCCCTGGCCGGCATCTACGACCTCAACAGCCGGTTCTCGGTGCATCTCGACCTGACATACCTCGACTGGCAGGCCGAGGACGGTGTCGATCGGGTCTTTTTCGCCAACGGCACGCTCGGTGAGACCCTTCTGAACGAAGTGAACTGGGAGTCGGGTTCGGTTATGGTGGGGCTTTCCTACCGCTTTTTCTAGGTTCCGCCATGGAGGACCCATGTCCGTTCATGAACCGATGACCCTGTTGACCGATTATCTGCTGGCGATTCTGGTGGGCGGTTTCGCCCTCGGCCTGGCCCGGCAGGGCCGCCGGTCGGGGCAGATTTCCATCAAGCTCTGGTCGGTCGGTTTTTTCGCCTCCGCGGTCGCGGCGGCGGCCGGCGGCACCTACCATGGCTTTGCGCCGGTGCTGCCACCGCTGGTGGGGGGGCTTCTGTGGAAGCTGACGGTCAATGCCGTCGGCGCGGCCAGCTTCTGCCTGCCCGCCGGGGTGGTGAATGCGGTCAGTTCCGGGGCGGTGCGTCGCTGGCTGATCGGCGTTCTGCTGGTAAAACTGCTGGTCTATGCAACCTGGATGGTCGCGCACGACGACTTCAGGTTCGTCATATACGATTATGCCCCCGCGCTGCTGCTGGTGCTGCTGCTGCAGGCCCCGGCCCTGTTCCGTCGGCAGAAGAGCGCCCAGTGGATCGCGGCGGGAATTCTGGTCTCCTTCGCGGCGGCGGGAGTGCAGATGAGTGGCTTTTCCCCGCACCGTCACTTCAACCATAACGACTTATATCATGTCGTGCAGATGGGGGCCTTTTATTGCCTTTATCGCGGCGGACGACTCCTGCGGGATCGGTAACCGCGGAACGCATGGAAAGGGGCGCGCAGCCGCCGAGCCCGGGCCGGCGTCGCCGGCCGGGACCTATTCGAACAGGGACCTGAAGGTTTCCAGTTCAGCGCGCAGGGCGCTCAGCTCCCCGCGCAAAGTGGCCACCTCCTGCTCCAGGGCCTCGATCCGTGCATGATCCTCGCGAACCCTGCGGGTTGCGGCTTCGGGGGGCGGGATCCGGTCGTCTTCCGTCGTTTCGGGTTCGCCGGCCAGCAGGTGCATGAAGCGGTGCTCCTTGCGGCCGGGCTGGCGGGGAAGTTTGACGGCCAGAGGCGGTTGGCGCTCCATCAGTTCGCCCAGAACCGCTTCCACCTGGGCCAGCTCCCGAAAGGGGTGCATCCGTTCGGCGCGGCTGCGCAATTCGCCCAGGGTCTGCGGTCCGCGCAGCATCAGTTCGCCCAGTATCGCCATTTCTTCCGGTTCGAGGTGGAGTTTTTCATACAGGGTGTGCCGGTACTTGGGAACCCGGCTTCCCTCGCCGTGGGCCTGCATGGCCAGACCCTTGTGGCGCAGGCTGTCGAGGGCGTGGACCACATCGGTTTCTTCATAAACGGTCACCGGATCGCGATTCGACTTCTGATTGCAGGCGGTGGTCAGGCTGTTGAGGGTGAGCGGGTAGTAGTCGGGGGTGGTCATTTCCTTCTCGACCAGGGCGCCGAGAACCCGGATTTCTTCTGTGGTGAGGGCGGTTTCCATCGATTCGGCCTCCTTTGCTGCCAGGCTGGGGAAAGCGCTTCCGGTTCAGTCCCGGTAGCGTCGGGTCAGGTCGCTGTAGGCCTCGATGCGCCGGTCGCGCAGAAACGGCCAAATGCGGCGCACGTCCTCGCTGCGCTTTCGATCCAGGGTCACGACCAGAACCTCTTCCCCCTCCTGTCCCCCCTGAACCAGGAACTCCCCCTGGCATCCGGCGACAAAACTGTGGCCCCAGAACTGGCTGCCGGCGCCGACCCCGGTCGGGTCGGCTTCGAAGCCCACCCGGTTGACGCTGATGACCGGAATGCCGTTGGCCACCGCGTGGGCGCGCTGGATGGTGACCCAGGCGCCGAGTTGGTGCTGCTGCTCTTCGGCGTTGTCGCGCGGGTCCCAGCCGATGGCGGTGGGGTAAATGAGCATTTCGGCCCCGGCCATGGCCATCAGGCGGGCCGCTTCCGGGTACCACTGGTCCCAGCAGACCAACACCCCGAGGCGGCCGAGCGAGGTGTCGATGGGATTGAAACCGAGATCGCCCGGAGTGAAGTAGAATTTTTCGTAGTAGCCCGGATCGTCGGGGATGTGCATCTTGCGGTATTTGCCGGCGATGGAGCCGTCTTTTTCCAGGACCACGGCGGTATTGTGGTAAAGGCCCGGGGCCCGTTTTTCGAAGAGCGAGGCGACGATGACCACGCCCAGCTCCCTGGCCAGCTCGCCGAAGACTTCGGTGGCGGGGCCGGGAATCGGCTCGGCCAGATCGAACTGGCCGGTGTCCTCGCACTGGCAGAAATAGAGGCCGGTGTGCAGTTCCTGCAGCACCACCAGTTCAGCCCCCTTGGCGACCGCCTCGCGGATGCCCGCGATGCTCTTTTCGATATTGGCCCGGCGGTCCGCGCTGCAGCTTTGCTGGACCATCCCGACAGTCAGTTTGCTCATGCCAGCACTCCTCTGGGGATCTGCATGGTCACGCAGTGCAGTGACCCGTGCTGCAGAATCAAGGGGAAACAATCAATGCCAATGATAGCACGTCCGGGGAAAGCCAAACCGATGGCATCGAGGGCGGCCTGGTCGTGGTCGTCGCCATAGGTGGGAACCAGCACCGCGTCATTAATGACCAGAAAGTTGGCATAGGTGGCCGGCAGACGTTCGCCGTCTTCGTCGTAACAGGGCGCGGGCCAGGGCAGGGGGATCAACCGATAGGGACGACCATCGGCGGTGCGCAGGGCCTTCAGTTCCGCCTCCATGGCGCGAAGGGCGCGGTAATGCTCGTCTTGCGGATCGTCGCAGGCGACGTAGACGATGGTATCTTCGGGGCCGAGCCGCGCCAGGGTGTCGACGTGGGAGTCGGTATCGTCTCCGGCCAGATAGCCGTTTTCCAGCCAGAGGACGCGCTCGGCGCCGAGCAGCTCTCGCAGCCGCTGTTCGATCTGGGGCCGGGTCAGGTGCGGGTTGCGGTTGGCATCGAGCAGGCATTCGGCGGTGGTCAGGATGGTGCCCCGACCATCGCTTTCGATGCTGCCCCCTTCGAGGATCAGGCCGGGGATTTCGACCGGGGTGGTTCCGAAGGCTCCGGCCTCCCGCAGCCGCCCGGTGGCCTGGTTGTCGAAGCAGCTGGCGAACTTGAGACCCCAGCCGTTGAAGCCGAAATCGAGCAGGACCGGACGGCCGTTGCGCACTACCGTGATCGGTCCGAAATCCCGCGACCAGGTATCGTTGGTGGGCACCTCGTAAATGGTGATGCGCTCGAGGGAAACCCCGGCCAGTTCAAGGGCTGTTCGGACCTCCCCGGCATCGGGGGCAACGATCAGCACCCGTTCGAACCGGCTGGCCTGCCGGGCGATTTCCACGAAGACCGGCTCGACCAGATGAAGCAGCGGCTGCCAGTCGGTTTCCTTGTGCGGCCAGGCCAGCAGTACGCCGTCCTGTGCTTCCCATTCCGCGGGTAATCTGGTGTCATTCATCGTTCCCGTCCTTGCAACCTTTCAGTGCTCAATCCGTTTAAAGCGTCGTTTGCGGGCTGTATGCGGCCGGCATCCTAATGAATTTCTCTGGCCAATGCAATCCCAAATGGCCCGGTTCGGCGACCGTCAAAGGATTTGTCCGACCTTGCGGATCAGGTAGAAGACCACCCCTCCCAGCACCGTCAGGGAGGCGAAGATTTGAATCGTGGCCCGGACCGTGACCGACAGCCGCAGCGGACTCCATCCCGGCCGCCAGGGAAACTCCCCGGCATTGCGGCGGCGCATTTCCGAGGCGGTGATGAGAAAGGTCAGCCAGAGGGCGGCCAGGGCGTATCCGGCCAGCACGTCACTGAGCCAGTGCACGCCGAGATAGACCCGGCTGAAACCGATCAGCAGGGCGATAAAACTGCCGGCCAGCACCAGGGCGAAGCGGGTCTGCCAGTTGGCGATGGTGTCGAGCAGCATGTAGACCAGCAGGCCGTAGAAGACCAGGGCGACGAAGGCGTGGGCGCTGGGAAAACTGGCGGAAATGACCTGCAGATCGGGGAAAAAGGAGACCGGGCGAGGACGCTGGAAGATCCCCTTTAACAGGAAGACCAGCAGCTCGCCGCAGGCCGTGCCGATCACCAGGATCGCCGCCGAGAAATCCCGGTTGTTGAGAATCAGCCAGGTGAGCGCAAGGCCGGCCAGCATCAGCACGACCGGACCGCTGCCCAGGTAGGTGACGGTCAGGAAAAAGGCATCGGTCACCGGATGACGCAGGGCCTGGACCGCCTGATAGGCGCCCTGGTCCATCCGCAGCAGGGGCTCCTGCAGGTGCAGCCCGGCCACCAGGCCGAGAAACAGCGTGGCGAACAGGGCGCTGACCAGAAACCCTACGGTCAGGTAGAGTCCGGCTCCATGTTGCAGGCTGAAGCGGTCGGCCAGAAACTGCCAGAGGCGCGGATGGCGCTGAATCCAGGCGTCGATCGCGGGAGTCTGCAGGAAGCGGTCCCAGGTGTCGCCAAGCCGCCGCCAGAGACCGCCCAGCCGGCGACCGATTCTGGGGGCCAGCTTGCTCCAGAACAGGCTGTTCAGAAGCAGCAGAACGAGCAGGGCGGCAAACAGCTGGCTCATCCGGCCGCTGAGCTGCTGGACCCGCTGCCAGCTGGTGCCTCCGAGATAACCCAGTCCCGGGTAGGCCAGCCCCCAGAGAACGCCGCTGATCAGCACATAGGCGGTGAATTGCCCGGGGCGCATCAAAGAGCCGCCGGCCACAAAAGGGATGAAGCCGCGAAGCGGGCCGAGAAAGCGGCCGAAAAAGATGCTTTTGCCGCCATGGGCAGCGAAAAAGACCTGGGCCTTGCGAAACAGCTCGGCGCGCCTGGCCAGCGGCCCGATCTGGCGCAGGCCGGGGCCGAAGCGGGCCCCCAGCCAATAGCTCGTCAGATCGCCGAGGATCGCCCCCAGCGCTCCGAAGGTCATGACCGGAAGAATCTCGCCCTTGCCGTGGACCGTCAGAAATCCCGAAAAAACCACCAGAACGCTGCCGGGCAGGATGAGCCCCACGCCGACGATCGACTCCCAATAGGCGATCAGGCCGATCAGGGTGTAATAAAGCCATCCCCCCGGAAGCCAGCCGAATAGATTTTGAAGCCATGAGTCCATGCCCGATGACCCGTCCGATGTTTTTGAAATTTTAGCATAATGTTCATCCGGAAACTCCGGACAGAAACTTGCATAGACCAGGGATTTTTAATTATTCGGCGAACCGGGCATGCCAGGCATCGAAGATTGCGATCTTTTCCGCTCCGAAGCGACCCAGGGCGATGCGCACCTCTTGCGGCGCGCGCTCCCGTTCGGCCGCGGAAGGCTTTTTCGAGAAAAACAGGTCCGCGTAGGTGATGATCTGCTCCTCGACGGAAAGAGGGAGCATATCCCGCCCGGGCAGGGGCAGGCCGCGTTCTCTGATTTCGGCGGCGCTGAGGCCGACCCCGATATGTCGTTCGCAGACCAGGGCGTGGCGGGGCAGGCCTTCGGCTTCGAGCAGTTCGCGGCCCTTGAGACCGTGAGCCAGGTAGGGCAGTTCGCCGTGGCAGCCGATATCCGGGGCGGCGGTATGGCCAATGCCGATATCGTGGAGCAGGGCCGCCTCGCGGACGAATTCGGGATCGGCCAGCCCCGGTCCCAGGCGGCGGGCGATGGCCACGGCTTTTTCGGCCACCCGCAGGCTGTGATCGAGCAGGATCGGGTGGGCCGGCCGATCGGTCGGGTAATATTTTTCGAGCAGGGAAAGGGGGCTCACAGGTTCTCCGGAATCGCAAGAATTCGGGGATCACTGGTCCAGCGCTAGTTTAATCCTCTCGCTGCCACCGCGCCAGGTATTTTTGTCGGTTCGACGAAACTCGACCGTGGTCGGAAATCGCTTGACCCGTTTTCGGCGGCGGCGATACCATGCGCACTGATTCGATCCAGCGGAGTTGAAATGAGCGGAATACGAGCAGCCAAAAAACAGCAGACCCGCCGGGCGATCATGCAGGCCGCCATCAGGTTGTTTGCCGAAAGAGGTTACGAGCGGACCAGCATTACCGATCTGGCCCGGGCCGCAGGTATCGGCAAGGGGACCATCTACGGCTATTTTCGGGCCAAGGATGAAATTTTTCTGGCCTTCTGCGAGGACGAGATCGATTATGCCTTCGGTATCCTCGCCGAACAAACCGATGCCGATGCGCCCATTCTGGAGCAACTGTCGACCCTGTTCCTCAGCCAGTTCCGGTTCGTGACCGAAAATCGCGAATTCGGACGGCACTTCATCCGGGAGATGGCCTTTCCCCATGCGGTGAGCCTCGAGCGCTCGAAGTCGTTGGATGCCCGTTACCTCAGCGCGGTGGGCGCGATGCTCGAGGGTGCCCGGCAACGGGGCGAACTCAGGGCGGAGGCCGATCCCTTTCTGACCACCGTGCATTTTTACGGCCTTTACCTGGTGGCCCTTTCCGGCTGGTATACCGGCTACCTGCATACCCTGGGGGAAGTCGAGGAGAAGCTGCGGATTTTATTCGGCCAGGCCCTCGAGGGCCTGGCCCCGAAAGTGGTGAAAGCATGAAGAGCCATCGACGTGTTGCCGAAAGATCATGGACCACCCGGCTGTCGCTGTTTGCCTTGCTGCTGGCGGGGGTTTTTGTCCTGACCGGCTGCGGCCTGGGCAGCCAGGCCGAAGACAAGGCCGAAGACAAGGCCGAAGACAAGGCCGATGCGGCGGTGGCGCCGCGGGAGAGGATGACCAACGTCAGCGTCCAGCCCGTGGTTCGGCGGGATCTGCGCGAGGCGTTCACGCTGCCGGGGACCGTCCAGGCCTGGGAGGATCTGACCCTGGCCGCCGAAATTGCAGGCCCGGTGCGTTGGATCGGGCCCCGCGAGGGAGACCGGGTACGCCAGGGGGAAACCCTGCTGCGGATCGACCCGGAAACCCTGGAGGCCAACCTTGCCCGGGCCAGGGCCGAATACGATCTGCGTGCAGGCCAGTTGGAGCGGATGAAGCAGTTGCTGGCCCAGAAGTTCGTCAGCCAGCAGGAGTACGAGGATGCTCTGAGGGGATTCGAGGTGGCGGCTGCCGAGCTGCAGCGCACCCAGGTGGCCTTGGAGCAGAGCTCTTTGAAGAGCCCGGTGGACGGAGTATTGGACCGCCTGCTGGTCGACCGGGGGGAATACGTTTCGCCCGGCCAGTCGGCGGCCGTCGTGGTCCAGGTCTCCCGGCTCAAGGTGCTGGTGGAGGTTCCGGAGAAAGACGTGACATTTCTGAAAACGGGGCAGGGTGTCGAAGTGGTCGCCGCCACGATCAATGGCGAACGTCCGGCAACCCTGGCCGGAAAAATCATCCACCTGGCCTACAAGGCCGACCCGGCCGCCCGGACCTATCTGGCCAAGGTCGAGGTGGACAATCGCGACGGCCGCCTGCGCCCCGGCATGATCGTACGGGTCGGCATGGCCCGGCGCGAGCTCGAACAAGTGGTGGCGATCCCTCTTTACGCGTTGGTCGACCAGGAAGGCGACAAGGTGGTTTTTGTTGAGCAGGGGGGCGTGGCCCGGCGTCGAACGGTCATTGCCGGCGCGGTGCTAGGCGACCGGATACTGATCCGGGATGGGTTGGCCGATGGCGAACGGCTGATCGTCAAGGGCCAGCAGCTGCTGGCCGACGGCTCCCGGGTCCGGGTGGCGGAGGACTGAACCTTGCTGCTCTCCAACGCCGCTATCAGCCATCGCAGCACGGTCTTTGCAATCATGGTCATGGCCGTCGTGGTCGGGATCTACAGCTACCTGACCCTGCCGCGGGAGTCGACGCCGGACATCACCATCCCCTACGTTCTGGTGGTGACCAGCCACGAAGGGGTGGCGCCCTCGGACATCGAAACCCTGATCACTCTGCCCATCGAGCGCAAGCTCAAGGGCCTTAAGGACATGGAGGAGCTGCGTTCGGTCAGCGCCGAGGGCTCCTCGATGATCACCATCGAATTCAAGCCCCAGGTCGACATCGACGATGCCCTGCAGTGGGTGCGGGACAAGGTGGATCAGGCCAAGGGGGATCTGCCCGACGACCTGGAGAGCGATCCGTCGATCCTCGAGGTCAACCTGTCCGAGTTTCCGATCCTGATGGTCGCCGTTTCCGGCGAACTCGGCGAGGCGGCCCTCAAAGGGGTGGCCGAGGAGCTCGAGGATCGCATCGAGGAAATCCCAGGCGTGCTCGATGTCGAACTCACCGGCGGCCGCGAACGGCAGATCCGCGTCGAATTCGACCCCGACCGAATGGCCGCCTACCGGCTCTCCTTCGCCGAGATCCTTGCCGCCATCCAGCGCGAGAACGTCAACATCCCCGGCGGCAGCATCGACATCGGCCAGGGCAAATACCTGCTGCGGATTCCCGGCGAGTTCACCGACCCGGCGCAGATCGATCGCCTGGTGGTGACGGCCCGGGACGGTCGACCCATTTACTTCAAGGACATCGCCACGGTTTACGACACCTTCGAAGACCGGACCAGCCACGCCCGGCTCAACGGCCGCAAGAGCGTGACCCTGGCGATCAAGAAGCGCACCGGCGAAAACATCATCGCCGTGGCCGACCAGGTCTTCGCCCTGCTCGAACAGGCCCGCCGCCAGCTCCCCGAACAGGTGGAACTCTCGGTCACCCTCAACCAGTCCAAGGATATCCGGCGGATGGTTTCGGAGCTGGAAAACAACATCCTCTCCGGACTGATCCTGGTGGTTTCGGTGCTGTTTCTGTTTCTGGGCCTGCGCAACTCGCTGTTCGTCGCCATGGCGATCCCCTTTTCCATGCTGATCTCCTTCGGCATCCTCCAGGCTCTGGGGATCACCCTCAACATGGTGGTGCTGTTCAGCCTGATTCTCGCCCTGGGGATGCTGGTCGACAACGCCATCGTCATCGTCGAGAACATCTACCGCCACCTGCAGGAAGGCAAGGACCGGGTCAGCGCGGCCCGGGAGGCGGTCACCGAAGTCGGCTGGCCGGTCATCAGCTCCACCCTGACGACCCTGTGCGCCTTTTTTCCCATGCTGTTCTGGCCGGGCATCATGGGCGAGTTCATGAAATACCTGCCCTTGACCCTGATCGTGACCTTGAGCGCCTCGCTGTTCGTCGCCCTGGTGATCAACCCGGTGGTCTGCGCCGCCTTTTTAAGACTGGGGACCGGGCGGTCCCTGGAGCAAAAGAAAGAGGTCCTGACCCTGCGCCTGTATCGCCGGATTCTGAAAACGGCCCTGGCCTGGCGCTGGAGCGTGGTGGCCGGCGCGATCGCGTTTCTGGTGGCCATTACCCTGGTCTACGGGGTTTTCGGCCACGGCGTGGAACTGTTTCCCGACACCGAACCGAATCGGGCCTACGTCGAAATCAAGGCGCCCGAAGGGGCCAGCCTGGAGACCTCCGACGCACTGGCCCGGACGGCCGAACAGGCGGCGCTGCAGGAGCCCGATCTGCGCTTCGTGATCGCCGAGGTCGGGGTCGGCAGCGGCGGCGAGGAGAGCAGCGGGGCCGGCGGGCAATCGAACCAGAGCAAAATTTCTCTCGATTTCGTCGAACGCAGCGAGCGTCGGGAGGATTCCAACCGGGTGCTGGCCCGCATCCGGGAGGCCCTGGCCCCGGTATCCGGCGCCGAGATCAAGGTGGAAAAGCAGAAGGAGGGCCCGCCCACCGGTGCGCCGATCAGCGTGGAGATCAGCGGCGAGAAGATCGAAATGCTCGGCGCCCTGGCCCGGCAGGCCAGAGACCGGATCAAGGACGTGCCGGGCCTGGTCGATCTCAAGGATGACTTCACCAAGGCCAAGCCGGAGATCCGGGTGGTCGTCGACCGGGAAAAGGCCAGCCTGCTGGGGCTTTCGACGGCCGACATCTCCCGCACCGTCAAGGCCGCCATCAGCGGCGAAAAGCTCGGCGTCTACCGCGAGGGCAAGGACGAGTACGATATCGTCGCCCGGCTTCCCGAGGCGCGCCGGCAGAGCGTAAGCGACATCGAAAACCTGCTGGTGCCGACCCTGGCCGGCAACCCGGTGCCGCTCTCTACCGTGGCGGAGGTGACCCTGGCGGCCGGCTTCGGTTCCATCCGCCGTCTCGACCAGAAGCGGGTCGTGACCCTCACGGCCAACACCTTTGGCCGCAACAGCAACGAGGTGCTCCAGGAGGTCCAGGAGCGGCTGAACCGGCTGGAGTTTCCGCCCGGCTACCGGATTGCCTTCTCCGGCGAGCAGGAAGAGCAGCAGAAGGCGGCGGCGTTTCTCGCCAAGGCCTTCATCGGCGCCGTCTTTCTGATCTCCCTGGTGCTGATCACCCAGTTCAACTCGCTGGCCCAGGCGCTGATCGTCATGACTTCGGTGGTCTTGTCCCTCTCGGGGGTGTTTCTCGGCCTGCTGATCACCGTGACCCCCTTCGGCATCATCATGACCGGCATCGGGGTGATTTCCCTGGCCGGGGTCGTGGTCAACAACGCCATCGTGCTCATCGACTACGTCAACCAGCTGCGCCGTCAGGGGATCGAGCTGGGAAGCGCCCTGGTCCAGGCCGGGGTGGTGCGTTTCCGGCCGGTCATGCTGACGGCGGTGACGACGATCCTCGGCCTTTTGCCCATGGCGGCGGGAGTGAGCTTCGACTTCAAATCCTTCACCTGGGAGATCGGCGGCGAATCGGCCCAGTGGTGGGGGCCGATGGCGGTGGCGGTAATCTTCGGCCTGGGGGTGGCCACGGTGCTGACCCTGGTGGTCGTGCCGGTGCTCTATTCGCTCTCGGTAACGCTCTTCTTCCGGGAGAACGCGCCCGAGCTGGCACCGGCGACGGGTACCGAGTCCTGACCGGCGGCTGCCGGCTTGCCGATCAATCGGGGCGGACAGTTGGTATCGGAATGTCCTATCCGAGCGATTCGATAATCCGATTTTTCGATTTGCCTGGGAAGTCGGGTTGCTTTAACATCCTGTCCTATTCAACGTTCTTACCAGGAGGCAGGATGAAAAAGCTGGCAGTTTTCGTGACTCTGGTGCTGGTGGTGCTTCAGACGGCGAACGTCCTGGCGGCGCAGAGCCGCAGCGGAGTGATCACCATGGAGTTCGATCTTTCGGGCCATGGTCAGGGCGAGGAAGCCCGCCTGTGGATTCCTTATCCGGTATCGGATGCGGATCAGCAGATCACCGACGTTAATATCTCCGGCGACTACGCCGAAGCCGCAGTTTACACCGACCGGGTGTTCCAGACCCCGATGCTTTCGGCCCGCTGGGACAAGGGGGCGAACAGCCGCAAGCTCACCTTCGCCTTCGCCGTCGATCGCCGGGAAGTTACCCATCGCGATCTGCCCGCCGCCGAAGCGGCCTGGAATCCGGCCGATTACGCCCTCTATCTAGCCCCCACCAGTCTCGGTCCGATTGACGGCCGGGTCAAAAGGCTGGCCGATCACATCACCGAAGGACAGTCCGGGGTTCTGGGCAAGGCCCGGGCGATCTACGACTGGATCGTCGAGAACATGTACCGCGACCCGGACGCCCGGGGTTGCGGCGCCGGCGACGTCTGCACCCTGCTGGAAAAACCGGGGGGCAAGTGTGCCGACATCCACTCGGTCTTCGTGTCTCTGGCCCGGGCCGCCGGCGTTCCATCCCGGGAGATTTTTGGCATCCGCCAGGGCAAGGTCGCCGAGCAGGACATCACCACCTGGCAGCACTGCTGGGCCGAGTTCTACCTTCCCGGCTACGGTTGGGTGCCGGTGGATCCAGGCGACGTGCGCAAAATGATGCTTAAAGAAAAGCTGCAACTCGCCGACGCCAAGGCCGCGGAATACAGCAAGTATTTCTGGGGCGGGATCGATCCCTTCCGGGTCCGGTTCGGCACCGGCCGCGACCTGGTGCTCAATCCGGCTCAGCAGGGCGGGGCGGTCAACTACCTGATGTACCCCTATGCCCAGGTCGGCGGGCAGACCCTCGACTGGCTGGACCCGGCAACCTTCAAATACACGATCACCTACCGGGAGCCGTAAACGCTTCGGACCGGATAGAAAAGGAGCCGCTCGATCGAGAGCGGCTTTTTTTTTGCTGTGTGTCTGTCGGTCTGGAGCCCCGCCGGATGCTGAACCGGATCCGGTCGGCCTGGCGGTCGATGCCAAGGCTGGCGCCCGAGATTAATCCGAGTCGGGAGTGGTGAGATTTTTCATGAAAAACCAGGCGAGGGGCAGCAGCGAAACCAGGAACAGGACCGACAACAGCAAAAAGGTGGGGCGCAGGCCGTTCTGGTCGGCCAGGTAGCCGACCAGCGGCCCGGTGGCGACGAACAGAAGCCGGAAGGCGAGAGATTTTAGGGACAGGATGCTGGCGCGGTTGCTGCGGCGGCTGCCGCTCTGCAGGTGGGTACGCAGCATCGGGCCCTGGAGCCCGCGCATGGCGGTCAGCAGGTAATAGAAGAGAAACCCCCAGACGCCACCGCTCAGGCCGAGGCCGAGGTAGCCGGTTAATACCAGGATCAGAAACAGCACCAGCATGCCCCGGTCGCCCAGGGAAAACCTTGCCCGGTGGCTGATCACCGAAAATATGGCCACGGTCAGATTCGCCCCGGCCCAGATCGGACCGAACCAGCCCAGCGGCACCCCCGACTCCTGCATGTAGGGTTGAATGAGCCAGACCGGGTAAAAGGAAGAGATGCCAAGCACGGTGGCGAGCAGGACCGTGTAGCGAAGATGCCGATTTTCGACAAAGACCAGCCGGCAGGTGCCGAGGGCCTCGGCAAGATGGGTGACCGGCGGTTCGTCGCCGTCGGCCGGCGCTTCGACCAGGGAGCGGCAGATGGCCAGGGCCAGGGCCCATACGGCGATCTGCACGAAAAAGGGGAGCAGCGGCGCGGCGGCATACATCACCCCGGCGAACAGGGCGCCGGCCGCCTCGCCGGTCTGGGCGTAACCGGTCATGCGGCCGTCGAAACGCCCGTAGTGTTCCTCCTGGCCCTGCTGACGCAGGCTCTCGAAGAGCAGGGCGCTGTCCGAGCCGCTGATGAAGGCGTAGGAGATCCCCAGCAGAATTTCGGCCACCAGGACCCCGCCGAATGAATCGGCGATGGTGTAGACCGACCAGCCGACGATGCCCAGAACCGAGGCCAGGTTCAGCGAGAACCGGTAGCCGAGACGATCGCTGAGATACCCCGAGGGGTACTCCATCAGCAGGGTGGCGACCGAAAAGAGCCCCTGCAGCAGCAGGATCTGGGTCAGGGTCAGGCCGATGTGATCCTTCCAGAACAGGGTAATGATGGCCATGGGGAAGAGGGCCATCTTCAGGAAGGAAAAGGCGTAGAGTTTGCGGATGTTGGCGGAAAGGTTCAAGGTTTGAAGGATCGGGGATCCTGGTTCTACTCCTGCCAGTGAATGCAGGCCACGGGGCAGTTGTCCATGGCTTCCTCGATCTTTTCCTCCGGCGCGCCGGTCGGATTGTAGACCACCGATTTGTGCTCGTGGCCGTGGTCGTCCTCGCCTTCCATTCTGAAGACTTCGGGGCAAATCTGGGTGCAGACCTCACAGCCGATGCAGGCGTCCTGGTCGACGACGGGAATACGGGGCATGGCTCGGTTCTCCTTGGTTTGAGTGGTCTCGGGGAATACCGACGACATGCTAGCAGGTCATCGGCCGTTTTTCCACTTTTGAATGCCTGGTCGACAGGGGCGGGGAAATTTGCTCCGCCCCGGACAGGAGGCTTCACCGATGATCCCGCCTATGCTATTTTGATCGCTGGTCTCGACCTTCTACGGTCGGCTGATTTGGCCAATCATCTTCCATCCTTGGGAGCAGCCGTGGCGAAAAACGTCGGACTTCGCACCGAAATCATCGTCAATCTTTCCCTCCTGCTCGGCGCCGCCCTGCTGTTTGCCGGCTTCCTGCTGCTGAAACTGACCGAGCGGGAGCTGGTTGCCCAGCGGGTCGAGGCGGTGGTCGGCACCATGGAAATCGTCGCCAGCGCCCTGACCGCGGGTCAAGCCGGGGTGCTGCCCTCGCCCGAAGCCTTCTCTATCCGGGCGCAGACTCTGTTGCGGGCCTTGCCGGCAAGTTTGGTGATTGAGGCCTGGGAACTGGTCGATTCGGAACTCGTCACCCTGGCCGCCATGATGCCTGCCGGCAGTAAGCGGCTCTCCGCTTTGGACCTTAAGCGAATGCGCCTGACTGCTGAGCCCTCGGTTCGGATTCAGTACTCCTCGGCCTGGTTGGATGCCGGCGAATCGAATCCGGGGTTTGTGCTGGTCACCGTTCCGGTGGCGCAGCGGGGCCAGTTTCTCGGGGCCATGCAGGCCCGCTTTTCCCTGGCCGAGGTGCGCGAGCGGATTGCCGGCGCCCGGAAGCTGGTACTGGTTTACGTGGTTCTTTACGGGGCGGTGTTGATCGGATTCGGCCTCTATCTGCTGGGGCGCAACGTCGTGCGCCCGATACGGCGGCTGATGGAAATGACCAGGACGGTGGCCGCCGGGGAGCTCGGCCGCTCCCTGCCGGTGGAAGGTCCCAGGGAAATTGCCGAGCTGGCCGGCTCGTTCAATGCCATGGTCGCAGCCCTCAAGGAAAGCCGGGCCGAAACCGAGGCGACGATTCGCTCGCTGCGGCAGACCAACCAAGACCTCAGCCGCACCCGGGACGAACTGGTCCGTTCCGAAAAAATGGCCTCCGTCGGCCATCTTGCCGCAGGCATGGCCCATGAGATCGGTAACCCTCTCGGGGCGGTGGTCGGCTACCTGGGGCTGCTCAGGGCCGAGCTTCCCGAAGGGACCGAGCGCGAAATCGCCGAGCGCACCCTGGCTGAAACCGAGCGGATCGACCGATTGGTCAGGGATCTGCTCGATTTCGCCGCTCCCGGCAAAAGCGAGCCCGAAGAAGTGGACTCGGCGGCGGTGCTGGCCGAAGCCGTGGACATGCTGACCCACCAGGGGGCGTTCAAGGGACTGCTGGTCGAAAATCGGCTTCCGCCGGGATTGCCCGCGACCTTGATCGCCCGGCACAAGCTGCTGCAGGTATTCGTCAATCTGATGATCAATGCCCGGGACGCCAGTTCGGCAGGTGGGACCCTGTGGTTCGAGGGTGGTTCGGATGACAGGTGGGTGCGGATTTCCCTGGGGGACGAAGGTGAAGGGATGTCCCCCGAGGTGGCGGCCCATATCTTTGACCCCTTCTACACCACCAAAGCCCCGGGAAAGGGGCGCGGTCTGGGCCTCGCGGTCTGTCACCGGGTAATCGAAGAAGCCGGCGGCCGCATCGAGGTCAGCTCGGAGCCCGGCAAGGGCAGTGTTTTCATGATCTGTCTGAAAAAAGCGGAGGCATTTGGCGATGAAGCCTGAATTGAGCAAAGTCCTGGTGGTTGACGACGAGTCTGCCATGCGGCACATGCTGCGGCTGGTTCTCGAGAAACAGGGGTACCAGGTTTGCGAGGCCGAAACCGGCACCGCCGCCCTGGAAATGCTGCCCCGGGAGGCATTCGACCTGATCCTGTGCGATATCCGCATGCCCGGCATGGATGGAATGGCCTTTCTGAAGGCCCTCGAAGATTGGAAGATGCCGGCCACGGTCATTATGATGAGCGCTTACGGCACCCTTGACACCGCCATCGACTGCATGAAACGCGGGGCCTACGACTATATATCCAAACCGTTCAAACCCGACGAGGTGGTGCTGACCCTGAAAAAAGCCGAAGAACGGCTCAAGCTGCGCCGGGAAAACGCCCTGCTCAAGGAACAGCTCGCCGGAACCGGCGGCCGCAACCGGATGGTCTTTGCCAGTCCGGCCATGGAGCGGGTGCTCGACACGGTCCGGCAGGTCGCGGCCTCGTCGTCACCGGTGCTGATCACCGGCGAAACCGGCACCGGCNNACCGGCAAGGAACTGGTCGCCCGGGCCCTGCACGCCGAGAGTGGCCGCAGCGGCAAGCCCTTTCTGGCCGTCAACTGCAGCGCCATTGCCGGGGGGCTGATGGAGAGCGAGCTGTTCGGCCAC
>NPIE01005284.1_pt2 | contig 24228 bp, 21 predicted proteins | sample 8637661 | NCBI WGS metagenome assembly NPIE01 (sample SAMN07420842, study PRJNA396082) | bioreactor metagenome | isolation source: sample BA12 brine-fed electro-methanogenic bioreactor BA | place: Japan: Kochi | collected 2016-12-09
CGATTTCTTTTGGACAGCTGTGATTTACAGACTAAAATGAATTCTAAAGGTATAAAATGAATCCAAAGCAAATAAAAATCACCGCACAACAACGCTTAAAAATCAGTTGGGATAATGGAGAAGAAAGTGAAATCTCATTAAAGTATTTGCGAGATGAATGTCCTTGCGCAAATTGTAAAGGTGAAACCATATTATTCAAAACAATGCGTCCGGCTCGTATAAAATTCGATACACCCGGTAAGTATGAAATTAAAAACATTGAGGTTGTTGGAGGTTATGCAGCAAAAATTAAATGGAAAGACGGACATGATACCGGCATCTACAGTTGGGAATATCTTAAAACTCTTGCCGATGACGAAGCCTCGGGTACAAAACACAATTACAAACCGCTGGTATAAATGCTGAGCAAAAATGCCGTTAAATATTATTCCACCTTACTTCAAAAAAAATATCGAGATAGAGAGCGGAAATTTATTGTTGAAGGTAAACGCCTGATTGAAGAAGCAATCGATAGTTCATTCGAATGCGAAACAATTATCTGCACTGAAAATTTTGTAAAGAATAATAAAGAGTTCTTTTTACAAATTGAAAAGGGTTTTCGCGTTGAAATTGTAAAGGAAATTGATTTTAAACGATTATCGGATACACAAACACCTCAGGGAATATTAGGTGTTTTTTCCAAAGGGAATTTCAGTTTTATATTTGAACCCAAAACCGATTTGGTTCTTGCAATGGAGAACATTTCTGATCCCGGCAATGTAGGGACTATTTTCCGCAATGCTGATTGGTTCGGGATCAAACAAATCATTTTAAGTAAAGAATGTGCAGAAGTTTTCAACCCCAAAGTTTTGCGTGCTTCTATGGGATCGGTTTTTCATATTGAGTTTTTTGATACAGTTGAATTGAATGATGAACTAAAAAGACTAAAAGAAAAGAAATACACAATCGCAGTTGCCGATATGAATGGTGATAATATTTATAATTATACCAGACCGCAAAAGTTGGTAATTACCGTCTGCAATGAAGCACACGGCCCATCACAAAAATTACTAGAATTAGCTGATGTAAAACTTACAATTCCTCGCAAAGGAAAAGCCGAATCACTAAATGTTGCAAGTGCTTCGGCTGTAATCCTAAGTGAATTAACAAAATAATTTACATTCGTTTGTAAAAAATATAATCTGTTACAGCAGGCTCAAAATTGTTCTGCCTCAACAATTGGTTTATTTGCCCACGGTGGTAATGATTGTGAGTCATTAAATGCGTTAAAATATCTTGCAATTTATTTGTAAATTCTTGTCCCTTTGTATTTTTATACTTTATCAAGTCTTCAACTTTAACGTGATCTTTTTTTAAAAACTCAGTCCATCTATCTTCAAGCTGGTTGAGTAATTCTCTATTGATGTTAAGATCACTTTCTTCAAATAAAGATTTGTAATGACGCTCTACATTAGTAACACGACTCAGCCAAACTTCAGTTACCGCCGCAATATGGTGAAAAAGTATTTTACACTTGGGGGGAATTTCATCAATTTTAGATAGTGCTTCGACAATTTTTTGATTTGCCCATTTGTCGTATTTAAGCAATTCTATAAAGTATTCTGTGTGTATAATCATCTTATTAAAATCATTTTTTTTGTTTGAATGAAATTACTTGTTTTTAATCGATAAAAATAAATTCCGCTTGTCAATTGTTGGTTAAAATCGTTTGTCCCGTTCCAGTTAACATTGTAACTACCCGGAAGTATTTCACCCGAGACTAATGTTTTTACTTTTTCTCCAAGTATATTAAAAATACTCAGTTCAATATTAGCCGCATAGGGAATTGAAAAATTTATAACCGTTGATGGGTTAAACGGATTCGGGTAGTTTTGTGCCAATGAGAATTTATTGGGAACTTCATTTTCTATTTCCTCAACATCACTTATAATATCGCCTTCGGGGGTGGGTAATTTTTCCGTGGTGTAAATATGAAATTCACCTGGGTCTAATAATTCAACCGGATTTGAACCTGAGTAGTTCACGCTGTCGCCGCTAAAATAATCATACCACATACCTTGATGTTGAAAATCCAGCGGAAGCGTATTTGATGTTACGCCGAAGTTTCCGATAATGAATACATCCATTGATTCATGATTCAACTTAATTGTTTTAATTGATCCGCTTACATTCAATTCAAAATTATCCGTGCTGAAAACATCGTAGTTTTTCTTCAGCTTAATTAAAGCAGAAAAAGTTTTGTAAAGTTTTTCTCTATAAACATTATCCAGATAATCCCATCGAATTGGTTTCGGGGTTAGTCTGTCGTTGTCGGTGCCCGATGGATAATTAATTGAGAAATCGTAACCTAGTTCACCGAATTGCCAAATCATTTTAGGCCCGGGAATGGTAAAGAAAAACGAAGCAGCCATTTTCATTCTTTGCAATGCGGTAACTAAATTTTGAATATTATATGAACCGTTGGAATTACCGTATTCCAAATTCTTGTACATCAATCTCTCTTCATCGTGGCTTTCCATATAACCCACAACATGTGGGTTGTTCCAGCCTCGTGTTTGGTATGAAATCCAACTTAGATCGGATTTATTATTGTCGTGATAACCCATTGTCGCTTCATTATAATTATAGTTCATGTTGCCCCATAACATAAATCCATAATTGGAAAGCTCTTTTTCTTCATTGTTTGCGCCCAGATGTTCTAAAATCATATAGGCATTTTCATCATAAGTTCTTACTTGGTCGTACATTCTCTTTAATAAAACGATTCTTGATGCATTGTAGTCGTAAAAGCTGCCGGTTTGCATAAACCCTTTTGAAAGATCGAAACGGTAGCCGTCAAATTTAAATTCTTCCAACCAATACCGGTTTACTCTATCGACATATTCCTGCGTCAAAGCACTTTCGTGATTAAAATCGTAACCGACGTTAAAATCGTGTTTTGGAACTTGGTTGAACCATGGATTTTCTGCAGAAGGTCTGTTGTAAACATCATCCCAGTATAGCCTAACGAGAGGAGACTGACCGAATTGATGATTTAGAACCATGTCGAAAATTACAGCAATTCCTCTTACGTGACATTCATCGATGAACTTTTTAAGGTCTTCTTCTGTACCGTAATATTTATCTACGGCAAACATAAAAGAAGGATTATAACCCCAGCTTATATTGCCTTCGAACTCATTGACGGGCATTAATTCAATTGCATTAATTCCCAAATTTTCTAAGTAGTCTAAAGTATCTATTAATGTTTTATAACTATGAGAAGCCACAAAATCTCTTATCAACATTTCATATATAACAAGGTTTTCTTGATCCGGTCTTTCAAAGTTTTCGATTTGCCATTCGTATTCCGGTTTTGCCGTTTGAAGAACAGAAACTATTTCTTGAGTTTTATTCGATGGATAAGATTTCAAATTAGGGTAAACATTTTCGGGAATGTATGAATCGTTCCAAGGGTCCAGCACTTTGGTCGTGTAGGGGTCGGCTATTCTTAAATTTCCTTCAACCAAATATTGAAAAGCATATTCTTCTCCACTTGTTAAATCCTCGATTGTAATCCAGTATCTTTTCCCGTCCGGAGTTCGGTTCATAAAATAATCGGGGTCAATTTCCCAATTGTTGAAGTCGCCGATGACATAAATAAAATCTTTTCCTTCGGCATATAGTGAGAGAGTAACGGAATTATCGTCAATGTAATTAATTCCATCAACAACACCGGAAGGTAGTTCAGCTTCAGTTATTTCGGGGTTTACGTAGTAGTAAAATGAATCGGCAACTTCCAGACCATCAGTATTAGTGCCAACAATTTTAATCCATTCTTTCAGCTGATTAGCCACTATTGTACTTTTTAATGTATCGTCTGTTGTAGTGAAAATCAGCTCATTGCTTGCAAATAATTTTAACGTATCGGTAATAGAAGAGCCGACAGCCTGAACATCAAAAACTTCATCTGGTTGAGCATTATATGGTTGAGTAACCGGTTGAAGTATATTAACCCCCAAGCCTAGTTCAATAAAAATATCTCCTCCGGAAGAAGTTTTGCCTTCTCTGCTCCCGTCAGATGATCTGAAAACGAAAGCTAATTTTTCTATTTCTTCACCACTTTCTAAAGATTTTCCTTCGGATGTTAGATAATAATCAATAATAGTCGGAGAAATTTTAAGGCTGTATAAATTATCACTTTCACGCGTAAGTTTTGCTTTAGCTTTATTAATAGGCCAATCTGCTATAACATACCTCCAATCAGAAGGGTTTGAGCTCTTTGAAGTAATTAAACCCGTATGTGCATACACATCGCCTGTATAGTCCTCTAAGCCGCCATTACCGAGAGTAGCATCAAAATAAACGGTAACAGAATCATCTTCTGTAAAATAAACAGGCTCCCAGGTAACAAGTTGCGCAAATGTGCTTAAGCTGAATAGAAGAACTAATAAATAAATTATTTTGTACATCATTTTCCTTATTAAATTATGAATGAAATAAAAAACTAATCAATAAACTCCCATGCAAATCCAAGTCTTAAACCACGTGGTTGAATTGGGTAGTAAGGCACAACATAAAATTGCTCGTCGAGTAAATTTTCGAATACAAGATAAACTGTCGCGCGGTGTCTAATTGTACCGGCAACAAATAAATCTAATTGATAATCATATTGTAAAAGTCCACCGGTATAAGTCAAACTATGGTCACTATAATAATAAGTGCTCTGCATTTTTTGAAAGTCATAAATTGCTGCCCCCCGCTCCCCATAGAATTTATATTTTAACCCGGCTTTTAGGTCTAAGTTTTGGTTAAAGAGAGTATCAACATAATAAATTCCACCGAAGGATGTTTGAGAAGGTAGTTCGCGATCCACAAACTTAGTTTCATCAAAATAAAATGAGGTGTTCGATTGTAATAGAATTTTCCAAAGCTTAATACTCAAATCGATATTCACACCGGAGCGTTTGAAATCGACAATGTCATAGTAAATTATATCTGAGTTTGGATAGTAATTATCATCTTTAGAAAGCAAACCGATAGGATATTTGTTTTGATCGATTTTAAAATAACTTAAATCAAAGCTGCCGAAAGGAAATTTTGATTTAAGTCCGGCTTCAAGGACTGTGATATTTGTTGTTGCAGGATAAACAAAAGGATTAATATTCTTTTCATAATTTGATCCGCCGAGAGATGCGCTCAAATAATTGTTGATATTAAATTGAACTTCACCCCCGTAACCGAAATTCATCTCATCATCCAAACCGGAAGTTTTTACAAAAAAGGAAGGCACTAATAGATTTGAAAAAAGCTTGGTATTAAACTTTAATCCAAATGACCATAAATCTATAGATGAGATTTTTCTGTTTGTTGTTTCTAAGTCTAAAAATGAGTTACGTCTGCTGTAATCAATATCAAAATCGATTTTTTCATAACCGGCTATTATTTCTATACCAAGCGTACTAACTTCAAAATTTTGATGCAGTTTTACACCGTATGCTTTATAAGAATTATCATTTATAAATTTTTGCTCCGTTGAATCAGTTGAGTATTCATTCTGTCTAAATTCATCCAAGTTGTATTGGTAATAAAAAGTAAAGTTAGAATAACTTGAGGAATCAAACTCAACTAAAGCAGAAAGAGAAATATTATGCCCGCTGTTTTTATGGTATCTATCATCGTAAAGAGGATTAGCTAATACATTATCAAAAACATCATCGGGTGTAGCTGAATAATCAACTCCGCCGTTTAGTCCCATATTAATTTTTGAGTAATCATAATTAATAAGAAAATTCAATTTGTTAGAAGGCATATATCGGATGTTTGTGTTGAATTGCCAATTACTCAGTTCTGTATTTTTATAACGGGGATCGGCACTTTGGTTTGTAAGACTAAAACCCCAATTGATCCGCTTAATTAAATAGGCACTGAACATACCACTAAACATTCCTTCGTTCTCGGGGGCTTGATAAAATTTTATTCGCGAATAGGGCCTTGGAGAAATCTTTGTTCTTGTAATAAAATTAACAGAAACAGGATTATTAAAATTGTTGTATAGAAATCCCGAGGCTAACGAAGACACTTCAATTGAGTCGATTGTTTCAGACTGAATTAGATTTAAGTCCAGGGCATTTTGATACCTGTTAGTAACGGATATTCCATTCAGTTGATACGATATATTCCCCCAGCCCAAACCGTTTATAAACACTTCCGAAGGATTTCCTATTGAGCCGAGATCAACGTTATAACCGAAAGGGAAATAATTAAATAAATCTCCCGTAAAACGGTAATCGCTTTTATCAATCTCATCACGATTTAATGTTTTTATAGTTGAACCCGGTGAAGAATAACCTCGCAAAACAATTGGGCGAAGCGTGTCCTTTTTAGCGTTTACCTGAAGTAAATCAATAGACCCGGTTTTTGAAGAATCCATAAATGTGGTTGATAATGAATCAACCTTAAGAGAATCCGAAAGCTGAACGATTCCTCTCTTAGGCTGTGAGAAGATTGATATTGCTGCTGCTAAAAATAGAATAGTAAAACTTGATTTGGTCATAATTTGTTTTTGTAAGTATCATTCAAAAATAACATAAAAAAACCGAGTGCCAAAGAACCGGTTGAGAAGAAAAGGCCCTGATTTAGAAATCCGCAAAAGCCTTTATCTGCCTAAGTTTTGAGGAATTCCGGTCTTCAAAAAAATAAAGCAATGTGTTAAAAAATATTTTATTTATACATAAAAATGTTTATCTTTTCGCGTAACTAATTAAACTCACAACAAACAAAGGGAGTGATATGGCTAAATCAATGACAAAAGGCGAAATAGTTGACCATTTAGCTGGTAAACTCGGAACCACAAAAAAGCAAGCTAATGAATTTTTAGATACTTTTGTTAACCTTGCTTACAAACAAGCAAAAAATGATTTTGTTATTCCTGGTTTAGGTAAAATTTCTGTCGGCAAAAGAAAAGCAAGAACAGGCAGAAATCCTCAAACAGGCGAATCAATCAAGATTCCTGCTTCAAAAGTATTGAAGTTCAAATTTGCTAAACAAGCTAAAGATGCGGTCATCAAAAAATAAGTTGAACAAACTTAATTGAGAAAACCCGTCAATCGACGGGTTTTTTATTTCTTCTTTTTTCTTTTCTCTCTCAATTTACTTACATCTTCGTTAAACTCTTGCATTCTTTCTAAAAGAGAATTATACAAATCTTTGTTTACGTTACTTAGTATTTTTGTTATAACCTGGTTATATCCTTTAAGATGAACACGAATACCTATTTGCTGATTGTTTAATTCGTCATAAATATAAAGTGGGCGGGCTTTATTACCGCTGAAGATACTGCCTTCGATTTTAGTTATGTCTTTGTGGTAAATAGTAAGTTGCTTTTTCGAAAAAAGGAAATCCTCGCAAACCATTTTCTCATTATCAATGGATATTTTATACGGGAAAAGTTTGTAACCGCGTATATAAAACTTATTGAGAAAGTATAAAATTGCCCCTTCAAAAATTACTGCAAAGATGTAATACCATTGGTAAAACGAAGCGAGAATATACACAACTAAATAAAACCCGAGTAAAATAGTAAGCGGTATATTTGCCCAGCGGTAAATGAACCGTGCAAAAAGCGAATATGTATGTGTGGTCATAATCTTTTCAATTTCTTTTTCTCAATTTACTTAATCTTTAGTTAAATTGAGGGATGTCACAAACAATTAATTGAGTATAAAATGAAAAAGTATTTTCCTTTGATATTTATTTCTGCTGTTCTATTTGCCGAACCGCTGCAATTAAAGACTTATGACGAGTTCTATAATTCCATAATATCTGGCAATGAAGTGAAAGTCGTAATTCATTACGCAAAGACAAATCTAATTGTGGAGGGTAAACCGGAATCGGCTCCTGATGCAATAGGAGGAATGAAGATAGATGTATATGAGTATTTCGCAGCCGGTACAGTTCGGAATGATAAAGAATTTGTCTCGACATCTAAGTCAGTTCTTATAAAACATCCGGTTTACGGTTATGTTTTGAATTATGTAAAAATGAGAATTTATGAAGACGAAACTGTGCAGGTTGTTGCTCAGTATGTAGACCCTGTAACTTATGAAGTGAAAATGGACGAAACTTTTATGGGCATTATTAACGACGGAAAAAATGACGAAGGTATATATTTTTATCAGCTTTAAAAGGATTTGTATCAATGCAATATGATGTGATTATTATTGGTGCGGGACCTATTGGTCTTGCCTGTGGAATTGAAGCAGAAAAAAAGAAATTGAATTACCTTGTAATTGAAAAAGGCTGCTTGGTAAACTCTATTTTCAATTACCCGACTAACATGACTTTCTTTTCCACCTCCGAGAGATTAGAAATTGGTGATGTCCCGTTTATTTCACACGGACCGAAACCTACCAGAACTGAAGCGCTTGAATATTACCGAAGAGTGAAAAGTTCGTGGGACTTAAACGTTAATCTCTATGAAAAAGTTATTTCGGTTAAAGGAGAAAAAAATAATTTTAATGTAACAACGGATAAAAATAATTACGAAACAAAAAACATAATTGTATCAACCGGGTTTTTTGATTTTGCTAATTATTTAAACATTCCCGGTGAAGATTTACCGAAAGTAAGACATTATTATGATGATCCGCATCCTTACATCGATCAAAAAATTGTAGTTGTAGGCGGGGGAAACTCTGCCGTTGATGTTGCACTCGAAACTTTCCGCCGCGGGGCCGATGTAACGATGGTTATTAAAAAAGATAAGATAGACGACGGAGTTAAATACTGGGTAAAACCCGATATCCAAAACAGAATTTCCGAAGGATCAATAAAAGCATTCTTTAATTCTCGGTTGACACAGATACGCGAAAAAGAAGTAGATATCGAAACACCTGATGGGGAATTATCAATTGAAAATGATTTTGTGCTCGCAATGACCGGCTATCATCCCGATTTTGATTTCCTTACATCAATGGGAATTAAGTTAAACGAAAAACGCGAACCGGTTTATAATCCCGAAACATTTGAAACAAATATACCGGGAATTTTTCTTGCGGGTGTTGTAAGCGGCGGAATGGATACAAGTCGTTGGTTTATTGAAAACTCCCGTTATCATGCAAAAAATATTTTTGAGTATCTATCAAAGTAGAGATTTGATTAATCAAATCTCTACAAATAAAATCACTTCATCAACACCATCTTCTTCATGCTCGAAAAATTTTTTGAAGTCAGCTTAAAATAATAAACGCCGCTTGAGTAATTTTTTGCACTCCATTTTATTTTATTCAAACCGGCTTCGGCAAGGCCGCTGAATACTTCATCGACTTTTTCACCCAGGGTGTTAAAAATTTCTATCTTTACTTCTTCGGGTGCCGGAAGTGTAAAAGAAATCAATGTATCAGGATTAAAAGGATTCGGATAGTTCTGGTTCAGCTGATAATTAATTCTTAACTCGCCCGGCTTATCTGTGCTTTTTGGCTGACCGTCAAACTTATAAATTTTACCGTTTGTAAAAGAAGCGAAGTAAAGTTCATTATTTTCATCAATGCCGAAAGTAGAAATTGCCAAACCGGTGTTATTAAAAATCAACATATTGTTAGGATTGTCACCGGGTATGAAAGCCCAAATTCTACCGGATACAAAATCACCGTAAACATAACTCCCGGAAAGTTCACTTGCGTTGGAGCCCCGGTAGACAAATCCGCCGGTAATAGAATAACCACCGTCAGGTGCGTCATGTGAGTATTCCCAAATCGGCATTTCCAAGCCTGTTTGGTTACAATTAGAAGGAGGGTCATAGCAGTGAAATCCTTCCATAATTCTCCAACCGTAATTTTTCCCGTTTTCAATAATGTCGATTTCCTCGTAAGCATTTTGTCCAACGTCGGCCGCCCAAAGTTTACCGGTTTCAGGATCAAAACTAAAGCGCCAAACGTTACGCAGACCGTATGCATAAATTTCTTCACGCCAGCCGTTGCTATTTCCAACAAAGGGATTATCTCCGGGTATTCCGTAATTCATTCCGTTTTGAGGATTGTCAACATCAATTCTTATAATACTTCCCAATAAAGTAGTTCTGTCTTGCCCGTTATTTTCAGGATCTCCGGCGCTTCCGCCGTCGCCGAATGAAATGTATAAATAACCATCGGGACCAAATGTAATCTGCCCCCCGTTGTGATTACTGTACGGCTGCTCAACTTCGAGTAATATTAATTCACTTTCTGTGTCTGCTTGGTTGGGATTGTTTTGTGAAACCGAAAATCTCGATATCACTGTTCTTCTCGGATTAGTGGTAGTGTAGTCGATATAAAAGTAACCGTTCTCTTCATAATTAGGATGAAAAGCTAAACCAAGCAATCCCTGTTCACCGCCGTATAAAACCTGATCGGCTATATCCAAAAAAGTTTCTGTTGTGTTTACAAGTGAATCATTTTGAAAAACTTTAATTCTTCCTTCCTGTTCAAGTACAAACAATCTATTTGATCCGTCACCCGCATTTTGTATATCAACGGGGGCTTCAAATTCTAAATTGGGAAAGGCATGGACGTAATCTAATTGAGCAAATGAAATTAATGTAAGAGTAAAAAATATTGCGGAAACATAAATCAACCGTCGCATAACTCTCCTTTCTTTTTTATCTAAAAAGATAATACATTTCATTAGATTTAAAATCAACGTAAATGATTTGAATAAAACGGAGATTCGTGTGTACCATAATTAGGAATCTGAAAAAATTGAAAAATAAAGAGAATAAATCCTTGTTTACGGCGCTGGCAAAAGAAAATATGAAGCGGGCTTATTTTTCGGCTCTTGCAATCTTAGGCAATCATGATGACGCTATGGAGATTTCTCAACTGGCATTTTTAAGAGCATATAAAAGTTTCGATACCTACGATCCGCAGAGAAAGTTTTTTACTTGGTATTACAAAATTCTACGTAATCTTTGTTTGAATTTTATCCGCGATAATAAAAATAGAAAGGAAGTTTCCTTTGTTGATAGCATTGAATATGAAGATGAAAGAGGCGTACAATTGGAGATAGAGAGAAACGAAGAAATTAATAAAGTAAGAATGGCACTCGGTCAATTAAATGAAAGCGACAGAGAAATAATAATGCTGAAGGAATTCGAAAATTACAGCTATAAAGAAATTGCCGAAATGCTTGATATACCAATCGGTTCGGTAATGTCAAAACTTCATTATGCAAGAAAAAAATTAGCGGAAAAGATAAAAGATTAGTTATGAAAGAAAGAGAAATTTATTTAATGGAATTAGCGCTTGATGGTGAGCTCTCCGCAGAGGAGAAGAAAGAGTTTAATGATCTGATTAGGGGTAATCCTAAACTTAAAGCAGAGTTTAACGAGCAGAAAAAAATTAAAGAGGTGCTTATGAATATGTCGATTAAAAATCCCGGTAAAGAATTTTGGGACGGCTACTGGCTGAGCATTTATAACCGTATCGAGCGCGGTATAGCATGGGTACTGATTTCAATCTCTGCTATTGTAATTGCGGGCTATGGAATTTATGAGGCAATAACAAATTTACTTGCCGAAACCAACATTCCTGTGTTTATGAAAATTGCAATTATAGTTTTTGTAATAGGCATTGCAATTTTAGTTTTTTCATTGCTTCGTGAAAAGATTGCCGTAAATAAAAAAGACAAATATAAGGAGATTCAAAGATGATAATAACCACATCCTCCCAAATTGCCGGTAAGGAAATTAAGAAAACCTTTGGAGTAGTTAGAGGAAATACAATCCGTGCTCGTCATATCGGCAAAGATATTCTCGCTGTATTTAAAAATATATTCGGCGGAGAAATTCAAGAGTACACAAAGTTGCTTGCAGAATCTCGGGATCAATCGATTGATAGAATGATTGAAGAAGCAAAAGCGTTAGGCGCAAATGCAATTGTCGATTGCAGATTTTCAACAAGTTACTTGATGGCAAACGCAGCGGAGATTTTGGTTTACGGTACAGCTGTTTATGTTGAGTAGGGTATGCAAGATATATTTTTCAAATTGTTTACAAGATCAACAACAAATAATTGTGAAGCTTCTACGAAGCTTTTGTAATTGAGCTTCTTATCTCTACTACAAAACTGGAAGTCCTAACGGACTTCATTCTGAAAACTTATTAAAATAAAACAGCGATAGCTGTTTCAGTATTGTAGTAGAAAAGAAGAATAAAAAACATACAAACGCTGTAGGCGTTTCAGATTGTTGAAAAATAGTTGTTACAGATATTTTTGAATATATTTTTTCACATCAAACTTACGTTTGGCGCCGTTGTAATTCATATATCTTATCTTCCCGAAAACAGGTCTTTCCGTCCATGCTCTATCGTGCACACCACCGATTGACCACGCGCAGCCGGTATATCCGTTAGGGTCTCGTCCGTCAAGTTCATATTTATCATTTAAATAGATAGAGTACTCTAAAGCTTCTTCGGGAGTTTCCGTCCACTCAAGAATTTTTTTTGCCCAGTACATTCGCATATATCCGTGCATTTTGCCGGTCTTAACCATTTCTATTTGTGCGGCATTCCAAAGGTCATCGTGTGTTTTTGCTTTTTCAAACTGTTCTAAATTGTATTTGAATTCACGTTTGTCTTTTCTGTGTTCATTTAAAGTTTTCTTAGCCCATTCCGGGAAGCCGTCAAACGAATCATAATTTTTATTGTAAAAACAAAAATTATCCGAGAGTTCTCTTCGCACAATTAATTCCTCAAGGAAGGCATCTTTTGTTTCTATGTTGTGCTTTCGTTTATATGTTTCGAGAGCAATTCGCTGTGCTGAAATTTGTCCGAAGTGCAAATATGGCGAGAGATTAGAGGACACATTTTCATTCGGATCGTTTCTTTTCTCGTTATAGCCGGAAAGTCGTTCCTCAAAAAATGAATCCAATATTTTTAACGCAGCTTCTTCACCCGGTTTTATCCAATCAACTTCGTTTACATCAAAATTTATTTTTAATTTCTTGCGGGCATTATTCCAATCAACTTTTTCACTTTTTATATCATGCGATTTTTGTTTTACGAGTTTAGGAAACTCATCGAGATATTGATCAAGCTGTCTTTTTATTTTCGGACGAATTGTATAGGCGCCGAATTCTTGTTTGTTTGAAACTTCCCATGCGGGAACAATGTTGTGAGCATCAACAGTGAAAAACGGAATGTCAAGTTTTGCTATTACTTCCTTTTTCCAATTACGCACTACTCTAAGCGGATTAAAATCGGAAATAAGAGCTGAAGCCTTTATCCGCTTCACAAATTTTGGAATTTCGCTACCTGGTTCTCCCAGAAGTAAATAAAAAGGGATGTTGAATTTGGTGAGGGATTTTTCAACTTCTTCCAATCCTTTCAACATAAAACCGTATTGCCGTAATGTGGCTTGCAGAAAAGTTGGTACTAAACAAAATATAACAATAGGCTGTGTTTTTAATTCTTTCGCTTTCTCAATTGCATAAATTAAAGCCCAATTATCATTTACTCTTTGGTCACGCTGCATCCAATAAATTACCGGACCATTTCCGTATTGCACATCTTTCTGTTGGTTTACTCTTTTTAGGTTCATCGATTTATCTTTGCGTCGTGGCTTCTCTGCGGTGAGTCAATGAAAATAACCCGCTGAGGTGCAAAGGCACAAAGAGTTAGTTCCCCATTTTTACTATTTCATCGAACTCTTTTTTAGTTACCGGCATAACTGATAAACGGTTTCCGCGTTGGACGAGTTTCATATTCTTCAGTTTCGGATTCGCTTTAATTTTTTCCAATGGAACTAAGTTTTTAAATTTTTCTATAAACTTAACATCAACCATAATCCAAGTTGGATTGTCTTCTTTACTTTTGGGATCGTAATGTTTGTCTTCCGGATCAAAAGCAGTAAAATCGGGGTAACCTTCTTTTACAACTTCACAGATACCGGCGGCACCCGGCGGTTCGCTATTGCTGTGATAAAAAATAACCTTATCACCTTTCTTCATTTCATCACGCATAAAATTCCGAGCTTGGTAATTACGCACTCCATCCCAATGTGTTTTTTTATCTTTCTTTAAGTCATCAATTGAATAAACATCCGGTTCAGATTTAATTAGCCAGTATTTTTCCGCCAAAGCATCCTCCAAAGTTTTTAGTAGAGCTATTTTAACAAATTGTTGCTGGAATGACAACAAAATGCAATACGGGAAGTTGTAAGAGTAAGAACATTTTTCCTCTTATACTGCTAAAATTATTTTTTCATTTTCTTTAAAAGTTTTTTTAAATCAACAGTAGCAAAAGTGGTAGCCATATCTGAAAATGCATAAGGTATTATTAGTTGATCGTTATGTATAGTACCTCCGCAGGTATAAACAACATTAGGTACATAACCATTTCGTTCTTCTTCGTTTGGTGTTATTAACGGTTCGTTTAATCTGCCTATAACTTTGCCCGGATCCTCAATGTCAAGAAGAATAGCACCAATTGAGTATTGTTTTAACGGGCCAACACCATGAATTAGTACAATCCAGCCTTCTTCTGTTTCTATAGGTGAACCACAGTTCCCCACTTTACTAAATTCCCAAGAATGGTGGGGTCTTATTAGTATTTTCTTTTCGTGCCAAAAATATAATTGGTCTGAGTACATAATAAATAAATTCTCTTTATCCTGACGAGAAAGCATAACATACTTGTTATCAATCTTTTTGGGGAAAAGCGCAAATCCCTTGTTTTGGACGGCATCGCCGCTAAGAGTAGATACTTTAAAGTGTTTGAAATCATTAGTTTCTATCATCTGCGGAACAACAAAAGAGCCATCGTATGCAGTATAGGTAGCATAATAAATTTCTTCACCGTTATCATCACTAAACTTTGTAAATCTTGCATCTTCAATACCGTTTATTTCAAACGGCGAATTTGGAAAGATGATCCTTTCTGATAAACCATACTCACTTTCGAATTCAATATCATAGTTAGATAGTGCAGTCATAATCATTCCATTAATAACCTTCTGCATCGAACCGTCCAAATTATGATTTCGCTTTTTGATGTCGCGTATAGTTTTTTGCAGGTCTTTAATTGTGAATTGATCGGGTAAAAATTTTACAATTTCTTCCGAAAAGCCCGTCAGTAAATCTTGTTCAAATAATTTTTTAATCCAGGTTTCTTTATCATAAGTTTTTGTATCGATATAATGGGGAAGTGATGCATAGGGGGAGGCTTCTTTAACTTCGATGTTGTTATTACCATCTATATATACTTCACGGAATGTGACTGACGAAATATGACCTTCACCTGTTGCACGCAGACTCATAACATACTTGTGTGAATCACCGGATTGTTCATCTTTTACAAACGGTACAATAGAGGGATTAAATAATGCTGCTGATTCGAACGAGTATTCTTGTGCAAAGTATGCGCCTATCAGCAATTTGCGTTCTTCGGAAAGTTGTGAGTCCATAAAAAGATATGGAGAATGATCATCAAATCTATCAAGTAAAAATTTCTTGAAGTGTTTATGCCTCTTCCCAAACTTTTCATTTAAGATTTCTATATTTCTTTGAACTTCGTTTTCGGAAAGAGAAAATATTCTTGCAATTATTTTATAACGGATGCTTTCCTCCGGATGCTCAAGTGGGCGAAGTATTACTCTTTTTGAATTGGGAAATAAAAAGATTTTTTTTCGTTCGATCATATAAGATTCCGCATTAATTTACATTTTCACTTAATATATTTGTTGATGAGCTTACCTTATCAGTTGGTTTTTTGAATAAATGCAGCATGTTCTGAACTAAATGAAGTTCGGTAATTGTTAAAAGATAAGCCAAAGTTGATTCGGCACCCATATTTCGGTTAACTCGGTCAACGTGTAAAGCATCTCTGCAGCCTCCCGAATGAGGATCATAAATAGACAGATTCAAATCGTTTTTACCGACGAACCATTCGTACGCAAGCTTTGCTTTATCAAACCAATATTTATCTTCGGTTACATAATATGCTTCTAAGCAAGCCGACGCAGAGGAATGCGCCTCAAGAGGTTGTTGGTCAAATTCTGCGCGCTTTCCATCTTTAGGGTAAAATCCGTTTGAACCGATTGGTCTAAAGTAGCCGAAACCCGAAGTCTGAATTTTCATAAGCCAATCGAGCGTTTCCAATCCTATTTCAAGCAAAGTGCTATCGTCTGTATCTTGAGCAGACGCAATAAGAGCGTGGGGTAATTTTGCATTATCATACGAAAGGATTTCTTCAAACCAAATCCAATTCGTATCCTTTACGTTTCGAAAAAGATTAACTAATCTATCTGTTAATTCGGTTCGAATCTTATTTACTAATCTATCACCCTTAAACCGTTTTGAATATTCGTGAATGCCAAGTAACCCGAATGCCCAAGCTCTCGGAGAAGTTAATTCCGAAAGGATAGAAACGGTTCGATCGAAAAATTGAATTGCCCAGGAACGAATATCATCATCGGCAGATTTTCCGGAGATAGCGCCGAGTGCCCAAATTGCTCTTCCTTGAGCATCATCCGAGCCTGCATTTTCAAGCCATCTTCTATCGAATGACATAAAATTGCGGAACCGTTTTACTTTTTCATTATAAGAATAGTTTATGAAAGCAGCATAAGTTTGCATATTTCTTTTTGCTGATTTAGTTAATTGGTTCACATCGCTGAGAAGAAGACTTAATATAATTGCACGCGCATTATCATCTAAGCAGTAACCATCCTGAAAGTGAGGGAATGAAAAGCGAGCATGTTGGAAAATGCCTGTCGAATCGGTTAATTTTTCAAGATGATCAAGTTTAATTTTGGGTAGCCCTTCACCTATCTCATCTAATGTTTTAATTGATAATGGTTTTGAAGTAACTAAACGGTTCGTTCTTCGTGCTTTTTCAAATGTATTTAGATAAAGAGAAGCAACGTTATTCCATGTCATTTCTCTTCCGGCAACGTATGCATTTTTTCTGATTGAATGACGTTTAGTTTCGTTTCCCAAAAGTTCGAGGATTGCTTCGGCTATTTTCGCCGGTTCGTTAAAAGGAACTATTATACCTTTGTTATCTGAAAGTAAATCTTTAGCATGCCAATAAGGTGTAGATATAACCGCTTTACCGCATCCGAAAGAATACGCTAAAGTTCCCGAAGTAATCTGAGCTTCGTTTAAATAGGGGGTAATATAAATATCCGTTGCTCCTATAAACTCCTTTAGCTCATCAATTTCTACAAAACGATTGTAAAAAATTACATTCTTTTGAATGCCGAGATCATTGGTCAATTTTTCGAGTGATAATCTGTAAGTTTCTCCTTCCAACTTCAATAGATTGGGGTGTGTTGCGCCTAATACGATGTAAACGGTATTGGGGAATTTCTTAATAACGTATGGTAAAGCGTTTAATACATTTTCAATACCTTTGTTGGGAGAGAGCAATCCGAAAGTTAAAATAACGTTTTTACCTTCAACCCCGAATTGGTCTTTATAATAGTTCGGATCAACAAAGGGCATATCAGGTATGCCGTGAGGTATTAATGAAATTTTATTTTTATCGATTCCGTAAATTTCCCGTAAAAAATTTTCACCGGTTTCAGTCATAACCACTAACTGATCTGAAAGATTGCTCAATTCAAGCAGTACTTTTTTTTGATCGGGTGAAGGTTGTTTTAATATGGTATGAAGAGTTGTAACAACAGGTTTTTTCAACTCACGTAGCAGAGCTAAAATATAACTACCCGCATTACCACCATAAATTCCATATTCGTGCTGAAGAGAAACTACATCGGCGTTGCTGAAATTAATGAAATCCGCCGCCATTTTGTAACCATTAATATCATTCTCATTAAATTCAAACCTAACTTCGGGAGGATAATCATAACCCTCCTCAATATCGTTTACAGGCACAACAAAAGTTTCTACTTGATGAAAATTGGAGGTGAGTGCATTTCTTAAATCTGAAGTGAAAGTAGCAATTCCGCATTTACGGGGAGGATAATCTCCTATAATAGCTATATTCTTGATTTCATTATATCTGCTCATCAAAAACCTCGCAATAGTGAACAAAATAATTAATCAAAAAAGTGCATCGAATAAATAAAAGTCGGGAAATTCAACAACCAAAATTTATAAAAGGTTGCAGAATATTTGCTAATTCTAAAATTAATTTATACAAAAATAAAAATGATTATATAATTATTTTAGAATTAGTTTTTAGTTTGAAAATGAATCGTACTGTTATAAAACTTTTTTTAAGTATTGACCTGTATAAGAGTTTTTAACTTTGGCGATTTCTTCGGGAGTTCCCGCTGCAACAATTTTTCCGCCTTTATCTCCTGCTTCCGGTCCAAGGTCAATTACGTAATCTGCATTCTTAATTATATCTAAGTTATGCTCAATTATCAAAACGGAGTTTTTATTTTCTATAAGCATTTTAAAACAATTCAACAGTTTTGAAATATCATCGAAGTGCAGTCCTGTTGTCGGTTCGTCAAATATAAAAAGCGTGTGCCTGTTCTTCTTTTGTGTTGAGAGATGAAGTGCTAATTTAATTCTTTGTGCTTCACCGCCTGATAGAGTATTTGACGGCTGTCCCAGTTTCATGTAACCTAATCCAACATCCGATAAAACTTGGAGGTATTTATTAATTTTATCATTATTCTTAAAGAAATCGAGAGCTTCATCTACGGTCATATTAAGAACATCAACAATATTTTTTCCGCGGTAAGTAATTTCCCGTGTTTCTTTTTTGTATCTGGTACCTTTACAGTCATCGCACTCAAGATACAAATCCGCAAGAAACTGCATTTCAATTTTCACAAAACCTTCACCGCTGCATGTTTCACATCTACCTCCCGGCACATTGAAAGAAAAGAAGCCGGGTTTGTAGCCGCGTGCTCTTGCTTGAGGAGTGTTTGCAAAAAGCTCGCGAATATGTTCAAATCCTTTTACATAACTTATAGGATTTGAGCGGGGTGTTTTACCAATAGGCGATTGGTCAACAATCTCTATTTCATCAATAAATTTTGTTCCGTCTATCGAATCATATTTTCCTATCCTTGGCGGATTCTGTCCGAACATTTTTGCAATGCCGCCGTAAAGTATATCGTGGATAAGAGTACTTTTACCGGAGCCGCTGACGCCGGTAACAACAACAAACTTTTTAAGAGGTATGTCGATATCAATATTTTGCAAATTATTTTCGCGGGCACCTCTAATTTTTATTACCGGTGTTTCTTTTATATTTCTTTCTTTGGGAAGCGGGATAGATTTTTTGTGCGAAAGATAGCTTCCGGTGAGTGATTGGGGGTTATTTGCCAATTCATCGTGAGTGCCAATTGCTACAATTTCTCCGCCGTTTACACCGGCACGCGGACCCATATCAACAATTAAATCGGCTTCTTCCATCATTTCGGAATCATGTTCAACAACTAAAACCGTGTTCCCAATATTACGAAGTGATTTTAATATATATATTAAACGAGTATTATCTCTCGGGTGAAGCCCGATTGTTGGTTCGTCTAATACGTAAAGAGTGCCAATTAGTGCAGAGCCGAGTGAAGTTGCCAAATTGATTCTCTGTGTTTCTCCGCCGGAAAGTGTGCTGCTTAGTCTGTCCAAGGTTAAGTATCCGAGCCCAACATTATTAAGAAAAGATAATCGTTTTCTAATTTCCTTAAGTATTCTATCTGCAACTTGTTCTTCATATTCGGTTAACTGTAATATCTCAAAAAATTTATGTGCACGCTCAATCGACATTTTAATTATATCATGCATGGAGTGATCATCTATCTTAACCTGTAAAGCTTCACGGCGAAGTCTTGAACCTTTACATGCTTTGCAAGTATTGTAGCCGCGGTACTTACTTAAAATAATGCGGATGTGCATTTTGTAAGTTTTCTTTTCAAGCTTTTCGAAGAATTTGTTTAAGCCGATAAATCCATCGAAGCCTTCCATAATTTTTTCTACTTGTTCTTCGTTCAGCTTTTCAAAAGGAACATTAATCGGGATTCCTTCTTCTTTGGATTTACGAATTAAATCGCGGAGATACTTGCTGTATTTTACTCCGCGCCAGGGTGCTATTGCTCCTTCAGCCAGACTTAATTTCGGATTTGGAATAATCAGGTTCATATCATAATCCATTGTACGTCCAAATCCTTGGCAAACCGGGCAAGCACCGAAAGGGTTATTGAATGAAAAGAATCGCGGTTCGGGTTCTTCGTAACGTATGCCGCAGCATTCATAAAATTTTGTGAATTGTTTTACCTCTATTGTCTCGGCATTTATTATTGCAAGTCTGCCTTCGCCTTCCTTAAAAGTAGTTTCAATCGAATCGGCAAGTTTAGCTCTTATATCCTTGCTTGATTTGAATCGATCGATAACTACATATAAATTTTCTTTTGAATTTGTTTTTATCTCGTCTTCGTTTAAGTCGTAAAGCTTGTCTTTATAAAAAATTCTAAAGAAACCTTTTCGCTTAAGCAGATCAATTTCTTCTTGAATTTTTCTTCCTTCGTGAAGATGTGGGGGATAAGCGAGATAATATCTTCCGCCTTCGGGCTGTTCCTCAATCCATTTAGTAACGGTTGTGGTTGAATCTTTTGTAACAACCTTACCGCAATTAAAACAAATTGTTTTACCGATACGTGCGAAAAGCAGTCGTAAATAATCATATACTTCCGTACTTGTTGCAACGGTTGAACGAGGATTCCGAGCGCCTTGTTTTTGCTCAATTGCAACAGCGGGGCTAATTCCGTAAATGAAATCTACATCAGGTTTGCTCATTCGCTCCAAAAATTGTCGGGCATAAGATGATAAACTCTCAACATACCGGCGCTGACCTTCGGCATAAATCGTATCGAAGACCAGAGATGATTTACCGGAACCGCTGACACCGGTAAAAACAATAAGTTTATTCCGCGGAAGCTCGAGATCAATGTTTTTTAAGTTATGCTGACGAGCACCTTTTACAACTATCTTATCTTTTGAATATTTGTTTGAATTTGTAGGCATACGTTCTGCAATTCGCAAAGATTAAACTTCTATAATAACAAATTTTTTTGAGATTGTTAAAAGAGAATTCGGAATAAAAAAGTTGACTGTGGGAAGGGAAAACAAATTAAAAGTAGAGACGATTCGGCGAATCGTCTCTCAAGTAATGAAATTTACTTATTCTGCATGTCACTCAATTCTTCCTGTAATTTTTTCAGTTCTTCAATTTTCTTATCGAGTTTGTTTTGTTCTTCAAAAAGTTTTCTCAATTTTTTATCGATTTCAGCTTGGTACTCTGCTTCATCCCAGTAGCCGCGTTCTTCAAAATATGATTTGAACAGCCAGTTATGTTTAAGTGCTTCCATATTTTCTGCAAATTTTGAAGCTCCCGCACTTGCAGATTTGGATGTTTCAACGAGATTTGTAATTACGGTTTTAACGGAATCGTAAACAGATTTATCTGCAATCAAAGCACCAAGAGCGCCTTCACCTCTGTTCAATTTATTGGTTAATTCTTTTACGTTTACTATTGTTGTATCAACATTATCCATAACTTGGTTGATACCTTTTCCAAGCTCAACAATGTAATCGGTAATTTCATTTAAGGTTGTGGTGATATTTTCTAAGCTTTCATCTGCAGACTTAGTTAAATCAACTGCTGCGTAATAGAGTTCATCGTCGTTAAAAATCTTACCCACTGTACCTTGCCCGGTATTTACTTTTTCAGTTATATCTGCGAAGTTCTTCGTCATTTCACGTAAATTTGAAATAACACCTTGACTTTCGGCAATGATTGCCTGTAGGTTTACGGGGTCAACGGCTTCAATCATCCCGCCGTCACTCACAACTTCGTAATCTGTTGTACCGGGAGTGATCGAGACGATTTTTTTACCGACCAATCCCTCTGTTGAGATAGAAGCAACGCTGTTTAGCCTAACAAAATTTCTAACATTTTCTTCAATTCTCAATTCAACAATTACTTTGCCGGAAGTATCGGGTGCGAGGGTAATATCGCTTACGCTGCCGATATCGTAACCGCTTAAGCGAACCGGGGCTCCGGTTTTCAATCCTTCAACTTCACTGAAAACAGTTTTAACGGTAATAGTGCTGGCAAAAAGTGAATCTTTGTTTCCTATAAAAAGAATTGCAATAACAATCAAAACCGTTCCGAGGAAAACAAATAACCCAAGCCGAGCGCCTTCCAAATGCTTTAACATTTTTTGCCCCTTTTATTCATTTATTATTTCGGTGCTGAAAAAGTTTCTTAAAAATTTATCGTCAGAGTTAACAAGTTCGGGAATTGTGCCTTCATAAAATATTTTTGAATCTCTTAAAAATATTGCACGGTCAGCTATTATATTTGCACAAATTAAATCATGTGTAACAACTATCGAAGTCATATTTAATCTTTTCTGTAATGTAAGGATCAATTCGCTTATTTCTTTAGAAGTAATCGGGTCTAAACCGGTAGTAGGTTCATCATAAAGCATCAGCTCAGGTTCTGTTATAATTGAGCGAGCTAAGCCTATTCTTTTCTTCATACCGCCGGAAAGTTCAGACGGCATTTTATCAATCGCTTCTTCAAGCGAAACATGTTCGAGTGCAGTCTTTACTTTAACATCAATTTCATCCTGCGTAAAATTAAAATTTTTCTTTAGAGGGAATTCCAAATTTTCTCTCACCGTCATTGAATCATAAAGAGCGGCGCCTTGAAAAAGAAACCCGATATTTTTACGAATCTTATTCAATTCTTTTTTTGATGCGGTTATTATATTCGTTCCTTTAATATAAATTTCACCGGCTTCAGGTTTCATTAATCCTACGATACATTTCAACAATACACTTTTACCGGTTCCGCTCTGCCCAAAAACAACAAAGTTTTCACCGCGGTCAACGTGAAGAGAAATATCATTCAAAACGATATTATCGCCAAAACCTTTGGTAAGATTTTTTACTTCGATTAACCTAGAGTCGGCCATATCCACATCGTTACTTTTACAAGAATCATATCAAAAACCAAAATTAAAAGTGAAGCCATAACAACGGAAGTAGTAGAAGCTCTTCCCACACCTTCCGTTCCGCCTTCGGCAGTAAAACCTTTGTAAGAACCAACAATCCCCACAATAAATCCGAATACAAAAGTTTTTGCTACACCGGGAATAAAATCACCGAACTCAATTGAGGTAATCACTGCATTTTGATAATAGGTGAAACTCATATTTTCGGCGATAATAACAGCAATGTATCCACCTATGATTGCAATAAAGATTACATAAATTGTTAGAATGGGAAGAATCATAGTAGTAGCAACTACACGCGTAACAACCAAGTATTTGAACGGATTAATACCGGAAACTTCCATTGCATCTATTTGTTCGGTTACACGCATCGAGCCGAGTTCAGCCCCGATACCCGAGCTGACTCTTCCTGCAAAAATAAGTGCTGTGATTACCGGTCCCAGTTCGCGGACAACAGAAAGTGAAACAGTTGCGGGAAGAAAATCTGTTGCACCAAACCGGGCAAGTACGGGCCAGCTTTGTAGAGCAAGAACTAATCCTATTATGAACCCGGTTACACTCACAATGGGGAAAGTTTTAACGCCGAGTTCGTCCATGTGTTTTTTAACTTCCGAAACTTCGTATGGAGGAATGAACACCTGTTTGAAGAACTCAATCACGAAAATTGTTAAGCCTGTTATACTGGCAAAAAAATTATATAGCGATTCCGTGAAATCGGCTTTTTTTCTAAATTTTATTTGCGGAAGATTCATAGTGTAATTTGTCTGATTGACAAGACTAACATCTAAAATAAAAAATAAAAGAGAAAGAAATAAATTAAATAAAATTGAGTTCTAATTGGTTCATAGGATTTTTAGGTGGTAATTCTTTTTATACTGAAAATATAATTGAACGGCAGTTAGTTTGAATAAATAAATCCAAGTCCTTACTTGAGCAAATTATTGCGGCATTAGATTTTGGTTTATTCAAAAATTTACCGGTATATGGTTTGTTTTCACCATCTGCAATTTTCCCCCTCACCTGTCCTTCGGACAACCTCTCCCCCAGGGAGAGGAAAGTGCTATACGAGATTACAACTTATGTTATATAACTTTCTTACGAACAACTTGATTTTTTGAAAGATAACTCAACCCTCTCCGTCCCCCTCGTCAGCAATTCTGTAAACTTAAGAAAAGTATTTTATGTAGAATGTTAAGTATGCGGCTTAAGCCAATTTTCATTTTCGATTATTCTATCGGTTCGCTGAAGAGTGTGTGGCATAACTGTCGGGTATATT
>NPIE01001775.1_pt2 | contig 24166 bp, 24 predicted proteins | sample 8637661 | NCBI WGS metagenome assembly NPIE01 (sample SAMN07420842, study PRJNA396082) | bioreactor metagenome | isolation source: sample BA12 brine-fed electro-methanogenic bioreactor BA | place: Japan: Kochi | collected 2016-12-09
ATTTCTTTTGGACAGCTGTGATTTTTTTATTGAAAAGGGAAAACAATATCTACTACCTTTTGCCGACATAGTTGCTTACTGTTTGATGCCGAATCATTTTCATTTGTTGTTACTTATTAAAAATGAAGAGGAAATTGCGACAGCATTGAAAAATTTTTTTCTAAGTTATTCTAAATCTTTTAACAAAGAAACAAATAGAAGCGGACCAATTTGGGAGGGAAGGTATAAGTCAAAGTTTGTACCGAAAGATGATTATTTATTACACTTAACACGATAAATTAACTTGAATCCGGGAAAAGCAAAGTTGGTAAACAGACCGGAAGATTGGAAGTTTTCTAGTTATGCAGATTATTTGAAACCAAATAGGATTACTTTTGTAAACAAGAATGTTATCTTAAAACAGGTTAAAGACTATCGACGATTTGTAGAAAATTATCAAAAGTTTGATAAAGAGAAATTAGCTGAGTTATTGTTTGAATAAGAATCTCGAGGGTGTATAGGAAATCCCCGGGATTCGTTGATTTAATGAAGTTTAGTCTTTAATTAGAGATTACATTTAAGACGGAAAATCCCGGGGATGTTTGGAATGAAAGAAGCTAAATGGTGGCAAGTTCAAGATAACGGAAAAATCCTTTGCACTCTTTGTCCACGTTATTGCACAATTGGCGAGGGACAAAAAGGTTTCTGTTTTATCCGTGAAAACATCGGTGGAAAACTTTATTCAACCGGATACGGCAGACCAATCGGTTTTGCAGTAGACCCAATTGAGAAAAAACCACTCAGTCATTTTTATCCCGGAACAGACATTCTCAGTTTTGGAACTGCCGGATGTAACTTGGGCTGTAAGTTTTGCCAAAACTGGACTACAAGTAAATCCAAATACGATGAATTAAACTCAGTTGAAGCTACACCAGAAGATGTTGTTAAAATTGCTAAAAAATATAATACACCTTCGATCGCATATACTTACAACGATCCGACAATATTTGGGGAATATGTAATTGACATTTCAAAAATTGCGCGGGAAGAAGGTATTAAATCCGTAATGGTTACTGCCGGTTATATTGATAAAGATGCACGCAAAGATGTTTACAAATATATTGATGCAGCAAATGTAGATTTGAAGGCGTTCACTGAACAGTTCTATCATAAAATTACTTTCTCACATCTCACGCCTGTGCTCGATACACTTTATTGGCTGAAGCACGAAACAGATATTTGGTTTGAAATTACCACACTCTTAATTCCTGATGAAAACGATTCACCGGAAGAAATTCAAAAAATGTGTGATTGGATATTGGAAAATCTCGGTGATGAAGTTCCTATTCATTTCACCGCTTTTCATCCCGATTTTAAAATGCTCGATAAACCCCGCACTCCTTCTAAAACATTAAATATGGCAAGAAACATTGCACTTAAGAGTGGTATTAAATATGTGTATGTAGGCAATGTTCATAATTTGGAAGGACAAACTACATACTGCCCTAATTGTAATGAGCCATTAATCATCCGCGACTGGCATTCGGTAATTGACAATAAATTAAAAGATGGTAAATGCTGGAAGTGCGGTACTAAGATTGCCGGCAGATTTTAACAACAAAAAACCCCGGGATTTTCTGAGTAATAAATTCTCTTGAATTTATAACGCTGCTTTTTTGTTATTATTAAAATTATTGAGAAATTAAATGGACGCAAAAAAAACATAATAGATAATGCTGTTAATCTTAGTACAGCAGAAGGATTAATTGTTATTGAAACTCTTTCAAAAAATCTGGGTGAACCAAACGTCGATATTGAAAAATATTGGAAAAAAGAAGTTGATCAAAGATACGCTACTTACTTGGATTCTAGAGTAAAAAGTATTCCTTACGAGGAAGTTACAAAAAAATGAATGTTGAGTTTCTTTAACCCGTCGTTATAGAATTCCATGACGCAATCGATTTCTAGAATTTGCAAAGTGAAGGTTTAGGAGAAATATTTAGAAAGGAAATAGACAATACAATCGCAATTATTAAAATTTATCCTGAAGATTTTTCCGAATATACAAAGTACACAAGAAAAGCTGTTGTAAATGTTTTTCCATTTAATATTATTTATTCAATATTGCCAAATAAAATTTTAGTGCTTACAGTAGCCCACCAACATAGAAAACCAAATTATTGGGTCAACAGATAAAATATTTAATCTAAAAACCCGGAATTTTGAAAATCCCGGGGTTTTGTTTGAAAACTACTTCGAATACTCTTTCAAAAATCCTTGGAAGATTGTTCTGTGTGATTCTTCATCGGCTAATAAGCCAATTACTAAATCTTGAGTTACGTAATCAACGCCATCGCACATCTTAACCAATTTGTTGTACTGTTCAATCGCATCATTCTCTGCATCAATCACACCTTTAATTACATACTCGACATCGGTTGAATCTTTAGTTGGTTGTAAATAAGATTGACTTGATTTGAAATCCGCAGAACCCGGAATTGTTCCGTCCAACTCTTTTATTCGTTTAGCTAAGGTTTGCGCATGTCCAAGCTCATCTTGAATTTCAGCTTGTAATGATTTTTTTATCTCTTCAGCACGAACACCGTCTAAGTTTACCGAATGTGCGATGTAATTCATAACTGTTTCAATCTCTGCCCAGTATGATTTTTTTAATCCTTCAATTATTTCTTTTTTGTCAGCCATAATTTCCTCCAAAAGTTATTATTAATATCTTTACATGACTTTTATAATTAGTTATTATGGTAAAAATGTAAACGAACATCAAATATTATATTTTTATGGTTGTATAGAAAATATTTATGTAGTGATACAAAAAACGGGGTTGTTATGTTTCGAATCATTGTTTTGCTCATTATAAGTAGTCTTAGCTTTGCTCAAGCGGATTTTATTAAATCGGAAAATTTAATGAGCACTGTAGAATACCTTGCCAGCGAAGAATTGGAAGGCAGGTTGGGCGGAAGTCAAGGCTATTACAAAGCTGCAATTTTTATGGCGAACGAATTCAGCAAATTAGGTTTAGAACCGATAAATGAAAAATCATATTTCCAAAAATTTAATGTCGAGTACAACAAGATTCTCCCACCTTGCTCATTAAATCTCATAGAAAACGAACAGGTCATTAAAGAATACAATCTCGGTGATGATTATGTCTTTCGGGGCTTCGCCGGTTCAGGAAATCTTACCGGCAATGTTGTATTTGTCGGCTACGGAATTGCTTCGGATGAAATTGGTTACGATGACTACGAAGGCATTGATGTGAATGATAAAATAGTCATAGCTTTTAAATACAATCCCAAGTGGAAAATTGATGATAAAAATTGGCCGGAAGGCAACCCGAGACCCAAATCAAAAATTGCGGCTGATCACGGCGCTAAAGCAATTATTTTTGTGTCGTTGCCGAATGATGAAAAACCACAAGAGCCAATCGGTAGTGTTTTACACGGAAGCGGTGAACAAAATGAAAACTTCCCACAGCTTCATATGGACTTAGATGCCGCGGGTGATCTGTTCGCCGGCTCAGGGTACACTTTATCGGAACTGCAGTCAAAAATTGATTCGACTAAAAAACCGTTTTCAATCGAGCTAAACAAAACAGTACAAGTTGTTGTTAATGCAAAGTATGAAAAGGAAAAAGAAACAGTTAATGTAATCGGGATTTATCCCGGAAGCGATGAAGAATTAAAAAATGAATATGTAATCCTCGGCGCTCATTTGGATCACGTTGGTGGGCAAGGTGGGGAAATTTATTTCCCCGGTGCGAACGATAATGCCTCCGGTTCTGCTGCCGTATTGGAAATAGCGAGAGCATTCGCTGAACAAAAAATTGAGACTGAGCGCTCAATAATTTTTGTTCTTTTCTCAAATGAAGAATCAGGCTTGGAAGGTGCTGAATTTCTTGCGGACAATTTACCCGTACCAAAAGAAAATATTATTGCAATGTTGAATATGGATTGCATCGGGCATGGTGACAGCATACAGATTGGCAACGGAAAAAGCGCCCCTAAATTATGGGAGCTGGCAAAAAGTCTTGATGAAGATGAAGCTAATTTAATGGTAGATGCAACTTGGTCCGGCGGTGGTGCCGATGCAACTCCTTTTCATAATTTGGGAATTCCTACATTATACTTCGCCAGTAGATTCAGCTATACTTATTTACATTCAATGAATGATAAACCGGAAACGCTGAATCCCAAATTATTCGAACAATTAACCAGACTTGCCTTTAGAACTTTATATGAAATTGCAGATGGAAATTATGAAAGAGAAATTTTAGTTAAGTGATATTCGGCTTTTATTCGTGCATTAGTGGCGACAAAAATTATCATAACCACGAATGCACGAATAAATCATTTGCCAATGAACTTCTTCGACCCAACAAACACTTTTTTGAATAAATCGTTTTTACTTCCGTCAAAAAACGATTCGGAATTTTGAGAAGAGTTTATTATAACTTTATCATCAACCTTGTAACCGAAAACTTCAATTTGTGAATCGTCATTTTTAATTATCGTTAATTTGTATTGCGGTAAAGGCAGAGTATCTTTATCAACATCAACAAATCCGGGACTCCTAACATTCGAGATTCGATTAAGTTGTGCAACTGTTTTAGCTGAATCAATCTCCTCACCTGTGGAGAGCTGCCAATTATTATTAGCTTTAACAAGCTGGTAAGAGCTATCAGCGGGATATGAAAACGATAAACTCTTCCAATTATTTACATCATCTTGAATTACGCTATCGTCTCTGTAATAATTTGCATCTTGATTAAAGGTCATGCTCAAAAAACCCTCAGTTTCATAAACATCCGTATCATTTGCTAATCTGACAAAAGTCTTCATAGACCTCGGCTGTTGGAATGTAAATTTACCGATAACCAAGTCCAAAGTTTTATCAGATCCTTCATAAAGTTCAATGCGAGTAGCTGAAGAATCAACCTCAAACTCAGCCCAATTTTCTTCTCCTCTTCCCGCCAATCTATCCGGTTTAATTTCCATCAATTGCTTAAGAATTTGATTGATTTTGCTCTGGGGAACAGAAGCGGATTTATTTTCAGATAATTTTACTTTCCAATTATTCCCATCTTTAAAAAGTTCAACAGGGGCACCGTTTAATTTTTTTGGATAAATTAAAATTTTACTTACAGCGGAAGAATCAATATCTACAAGTTCGCTTCTAAAAGTTCTTTCGCCATTGCCCAAATCAGAAAGGACAATAACTAAAGCGACGATCAACAGTCCCGTAAAAATCATTCCTAATGTTTTGTTCGAAGCATTATTAAGCATAGTCGGCATTCATTAATTTGTTTTTAATTTTACTTTTTACTTGGAATCTAAAAACACCGTAAATAATAATCGCTAATATTGGTAACAAGAAATTAAGGTATTTCAATAAAGTTTTCGTGCCGTCTTCCAAGGTCGGATCAATCGGTCTGCTTGTTACACCTTTTGTACGAAGCTGAATCAAACCGGTATCATCGGCAAGCCAATCGACCGAATTAACAAAAAGATTAACGTTATCTTCGTTCAAACGCTGTTGATTTTGACCGCTTCCATTGACAATGAAATCACCGTCTCCAAACACAACCATTCTTTTATTTGCTTGTTCATAAATTGCCGCAACTGCTTGACCGGATAAACCAAAATCGCTTTGCCGCCATTCTTTTGAAATATTAAAAAAAGTAGTTGACGGCTGTGTTCCGGATCTTTCCGATGAAAATGCAAGTGGAGTAATTGTTGCCGATGTATCTTGGGGATTGAAACTAAGCGGGCTGGCAAATGGTAACAAAACTTGTTCAAGTCCTTCGGTAATCGGGTGATCTGTAAAATTAGTTATTATCGGCAAGTACGGAAATTGTATAGGGGTATTAAAAGTAAATCCGGCTTGCTGCTGACGAACCATAATGTTACTGCAATTTATATCAATCAAAAAGTTATTCTCAATCAGAATTCCTTTTTCGCTAAGCCAATCTTCCAGACCAGTGTAAACTTCCTTGCCTCTTGCATTTTGTAAATCACCATCGACTCTATTTAATGCCAGGAGAATTCTTCCTCCGTTATTCAAATAATCATTAATCTGTGAAATATGACTTTCGGGAACCGTATCCTTTGGCGCAACTATTAATAAAGCTTTATAAGATGATGGAATTGTTGTAGTATCGGTTATTGTGTAAGGTTCAACATCATACATAATAGAAAGCTGCTGACTTGCCTGTGCAAGTTCATTTAGTGCCGGTTCTCCGTGCCCTTGAATTAAAGCAAGTTTCGGTTTTGTATCAATGGAAATTTTCTTAATTGAAGTAGATAATTCATATTCCATTGCAGCACCGGGTTTGATGAAAGGAATAACTTCTTTGCTTTCACCCATCTGTACAACTGCGCCGAGGTATGCACGCTGCTGTTTCATCTGATCTTTTTCGCGAACATTAATCATTATCGGTGAAATGCCGCTCTGCTGAGCTTCCATTTCTTTCTGCTCGTCTTCGTTGGGATTCAAGAATTCGTAAACCACATCTCCGCCTGAGCGGTTGGAATACTCAACAAGGAGGTCTCTAAAGTCTCTTCTAACTTTTGCAATATCGGGTGGAAGATCTTCTGAAAAATATGCAGTTACTGTTACAGGGTTATTTAAGTTATCCAAAATGTTGAGTGTTGCATCACTTAAACTGTAACGCTGATCTTCGGTAAAGTCTAAACGCACAAAAAACTTATCGGATATAAAGTTAAGAAGAATGACAATCCCGATAACAAACGCAAGTGAAACTTGAATTTTTCTTTTTGTAAGCATAGCTGTTAATTCTCAACAATATTTCTTTTTGATAAAACAGATTCGGCTAATGTTAAACCCAAAAACGCGATCGATAAGAAGTAAATAATATCCTTCGAATCGACAACACCGCGCGAAATTGATTCATAATGAGTTGATATACTTAAGAAACTGAAAAGCTGAGAAATTCCACCGGTAAAACTTCCCGCGAGTACATCAAAAATTATTAAGAAGAACATCCCAATAAATAATGAAGAGAGAAAGGCAACAATTTGGTTATTGGTAATGCTGCTCGCAAAAAGTCCGATGCCTATGTAAGACATACTCATCAAAATCATTCCGAGATAACCGCACCAAACGGCACCGTGATCAACAGGACCGATTGCCCAAACTGTTATGTAGTAGGGCAATGTTAAAGCTAATGCGATTACGATTAACAATAATGATGCAGTAAATTTACCGAGAAGCACCTGCCAATCGGACACAGGTTTTGTAAGCAGAAGTTCAAGCGTACCGCTTCGTTTTTCTTCTGCAATCATTTTCATTGTTAGAGCAGGAATGAAAAAGAAAAGCGTCCAATAAGCAACGGAGAAAAACGGCTGAAGTGTTGCTTGTCCAATTAAGAAAACATCCGAGCCGAAAAGCCACGTAAAGAATCCGCTTAAACCGAGGAAAACGACAATCATTATATAGGCAATGAGCGAATCAAAAAATGACCGGAGTTCTCTTTTTGCTATTATCCAAACTGATTTCATAATTAATTTGTGGTTGTTAATTCTCTAAATATATCTTCTAATTTTGTTTCGACCGGTGACATTTCAGTAAGTACCCAGTTTTTAGAGACGCAAAGCTTAAATATTTCTTTGCGCGATGATTGCTCTGGTTTGCTGTTAACCATAAACGTATTTTCATTTAACGGAACAGGATCAACCATTGCAACGGTTTCAATTTGCTGTAAAGATGAAATGATTTCATCTTTATTTGGCGCTTCTGAAATCTGCACTCGTAAAACTTCCTGACCTTGAGCTTTGTTTCTCAAACTATCGGGTGTACCATCGGCAACAATTTTTCCTTTGTTGATAATTAATATTCTATCACAAGTTGCTTCAACTTCGGGAAGAATATGAGTACTGAGAATAACAGTTTTTTCTCTGCCGAGCTCGCGGATGAGTTTTCTGATTTCTACAATTTGGTTGGGGTCAAGACCGGTTGTTGGTTCATCAAGAATCAGTATATCGGGATCGTGAATCATTGCCTGAGCAAGCCCAACTCGCTGACGGTAACCTTTTGAAAGCTCACCAATTTTTTTGTGCTTTTCAACATTCAATCCGCAAACGCGAACCATCTCAACTATTCTCTTCTTGATTTGGTCTTGCGGCACACCTTGCAGTTCCGCAACAAACTCGAGATACTCAAGTACCGGCATATCGTAATAAAGCGGATTTGATTCCGGCAAATAACCGATTTTCTTTTTGATTAAATCAGGGTGTTCGTGAATTGATTTGCCATCAACAGTTACATCACCTTCAGAAGGAGCCATGAAACAAGTAATGATTTTCATTGTTGTGGTTTTTCCGGCACCGTTGGGGCCAAGGAAGCCGAGAATTTCTCCCTCCGTAACTTCAAATGATATACTGTCGATTGCTTTTTGCGTGCCGTACTTTTTGGTGAGGTTCTCTACTTTTATGCTCATAATTTCTCAATAAATGATTAAAGACGATGCAAACTTAGTTAAGTAGAAAAAAATTTTCAAAACTTATTGATCATTTTGTCCTAAAGTATTGTGGTTAAAACGTCCGTAAGTTTAAAAAATCATAAGAACGCATTCTCTTACAATTAACTTCCTAACCGGGTTTCAATTTTTTTTATTTTTTTAAAATTTTTATCTCTTTTGATGATGCAACTATAACTTCACTTGCTAAGCCAATAAACAAACCATGTTCAACTATGCCTGCCCGAGATTCGAATTTATGGGCTAATTCTTTAGGAGAATTAATTAAACCAAAATTTGAATCGAGGATATAATTGCCTTCGTCGGTTATAAAAGCATCACCGTTTTTATCTTTCCGTAATTCTACTTCCGCGCCGAGAGATTCTAAAAATTTTTTCTCGAGATTAACGCAGTATTTTAATACTTCAATCGGGACAGCCCATTTTTCACCAAGTATTTTTGAGAGTTTAGATTCATCAACAATAATTATTTCTCTTTTGCTTGCTTGTGCTACAACCTTTTCACGAAGAAGAGCTCCGCCGCCGCCTTTAATTAAATTTAACTCTTCATCAACTTCGTCGGCACCGTCAATCGTTAAATCGATTTCCTGCTTTTCATCAAAAGAAGTAAGAGGTATGTTTAAAGATTTCGCAAGCTCTTCGGTTGCTTTCGATGTTGGAATCCCAACAATTTCTTTCAACTCACCGCTTTGTATAAGCTCACCGATTTTTTTGATCGCATAATTTGTTGTGCTGCCTGTTCCTAATCCTATTACCATGCCGGATTGAACTTGCTCGACTGCTTTTTCGGCAGCTTGTTTTTTTAGGTTATCAATGTTCATAATCTATTTCGGATTAGTTGCAAAAACTGTCAACTCGGTTATGAATCCACGATCATGCATTTCTAAAGCGGAAATTACCGCGTGTGCAATATCTTCGGCAATTAACTTTGTTTCATTAAACGAACGTTTGTCTCGTTCCGAATTTGCAAAAAAGTTTGTTTGTACTTCACTTGGATTTACGTGAATAACGCGAACATTGTACTGCCTCAACTCGGCTCTCCAGCATTCCGACATTCCCTTCAATGCAAATTTGGTTGCAACGTAAGCCGAACCACCCGGGTAACCTTTTGTCCCCGCCGTGGAAGAAATATTTACAATATTTCCGTAATTCTGGCTCTTAAAAATTCGCGAAGCGTATTTAGCCATTAGTGCAGCGCCTAAAACATTTGTATTAAACACTTCCTCAAATTTCCGTTTATCAATTTCATCAATCATACTGAAGTACCCGAAGCCGGCATTATTAACCAGTACGTCAATTCTTCCGAATTCTTTCATAACAGTATCATAACATTCAATAACATGCTTCTCGTTTCCAACATCACACAAAATAGGAAATGCCGAAAGTTCTTTTGCAGCTCGATCCAATCTTTCTCGATTGCGGGCTGCAATAATTACTTTCGCACCTTTATTCTTCGCCATTTCGGCAATTGCATAACCAATACCGGATGAACCGCCAGTAACTAAAACAACTTTATCTGTAAACTCCATTGTAATTCCTTCCAATTTTGATTTGAATCATTTACTTTAATTCATTCTTTTATATATTTGCCCTTGCAAAAAATTGAAGAGTATGTTAAGAAGAAGCAAATATAACGATAACCCCCCGAATATTCACGAATGGAAGAAAAGAAGACGTATTATGTTTTCGATACTGTTCGGTATTTTTACATTCGTCCTACTAAATGCAGTTTTCTACCTTTTGACTGGTTATTAATTTTCCTATTTTTAGAGTTCCTAAAAATCAAAATAAGATAAGATGGCTAAGAATAGCGTATACATAGAAACATACGGCTGCCAAATGAACGTGGCGGATTCTGAATTGGTTATGAGTATCCTTAAAACAAAAGGATACGAACTGACCGAAAATATAAATGAGGCAAGTGTTGTACTCTTAAATACTTGCAGTGTTAGAGATAATGCCGAACAAAGAATTTACGGTAGACTTGGAAATATAAAGCGTTACAAAGATAAAAACCCTCAAATGGTAATCGGTATTTTGGGGTGTATGGCTGAGCGCTTGCGCAAAGATTTAATTGACTCTAAAAATTTGGTTGACCTTGTCGTCGGTCCCGATGAATACAGAAGATTACCAGAATATATAGACACAGCTTTTTCAGGCGAAAAAGGAATAGGAGTAAAACTTTCTCGAACAGAAACTTACGATGATATCATTCCGTACAGGGAAGACGGACTTTCAGCATGGATATCAGTTATGCGCGGTTGTGATAAGTTCTGTACTTTCTGTGTGGTTCCTTTTACTCGTGGAAGAGAGCGCAGCAGAAATCTTGATTCTGTTGTTGAGGAAATAAAAGAGCTTTCACAAAGAGGATTCAGAGAAGTAACTCTTCTCGGTCAAAATGTAAATTCATATAACGATAATGGAAGAGATTTTGCCGATTTACTTGCGGCTGCCGCAAGTGTAGATAGATTAATCAGAGTTAGATTTACAACTTCGCATCCGCAGGATCTTTCAGATAAACTTCTTTACACAATTGCCGAACACCCGAACTTGTGTAATTATATTCATCTCCCGGTTCAATCAGGCTCGGATAGAATTTTGAAAGCGATGAATAGAACGTACACAATCGAACACTATCTTAATTTGATTGACAGAGCCCGCAAAATTATTCCGGGTGTAAGTTTTTCAACCGATATCATTTCAGGGTTCCCCACCGAAACTTATGAAGACCATTTGGCTACTCTTGACGTAATGGAAAAAGTTCGGTACGACGGAGCGTATATGTTTAAATATTCTCCGCGTGAAGGAACTAAAGCCTACAGGATGGAAGACGACGTTCCCGAAGAAACAAAGGCAAAACGATTAAATGAAATCATCGATTTACAGCATACGATTTCCTACGATCTTAATCAAAAAATGATAGGTACAGACGAAATTGTTTTGGTTGAAGGCAAAAGTAGAAAATCGGATGAGTTTTGGGCTGGAAGAACTGACACAAATAAAGTTGTTATCTTCCCTGCAAATGACGAAATTAAAGTCGGTGATTATGTTAAAATAAATATTAATCGCGCTACATCTGCAACATTGTTCGGCAATGTAATTGAAATCGTTAATACTGTTGGAGAAAATGTTTCCCTAACCGCATAGAAGGGAATGAAGATAAAACTTTTAATATTGGCTGTAATAATTCTTTTAAGTGTTTCCGCTCAGGAAGCAAACATCGTTGAATATCTCAAAGCGATTGAAGACGGTGAAGTTAATACTGCTATAACCGGCTTAACCGAACTCAAAAAAACAAATCCAAACGACCCTTCAGTAATTTTTCTTGATGCAGTGTTAACAGAGGACGGTGAATCTGCATTAACAAAATATCAAACAATTTACGAACAGTATCCGCAAAGTAATTATGCAGATGCAGCATTATACAGAGTTTTTTCATACTACTATTCGCTTGGCGTTTACAATCGTGCCGAGAGCTTATTAACCAAACTAAAAACGGAATACCCAAACTCACCATACATTCGTGCGGCAGATAGGACAATCCCCGATGAACTGACAACGGCTGCGGAAACAACACCTTCACCTACTCCCCAACCGACAGTTACAAATAAAAAATATAATTTCACAATTCAAGCAGGTGCGTTTTTGAATATTGAAAACGCAAAAAGTTTATTAAACGAAATTAAGAAAGACGGTTATCCCGTTGAACTCGGCACAAAGAGCGTTGGCGGTTCCCTGCTTAATGTAGTTACATTCGGTCATCTTCAAACAGAAAGCGAAGCCGAGCCGCTTCTTTCTTATCTTAAAAATAAATTCGACTTAAACGGCAGAGTTATTTCTGCACAATAAAATGAAACTACAATTCATCGGTACCGGTTCTGGCAAGACTTCTCTTAAAAGAAATCATTCTTCAATTTTATTTGATACGGGTAAGTCAAAAATACTAATTGATTGCGGAGACGGTATCTCTAAAGCATTGATGAAATACAACATTGCGTTCAACGAAATTGATGCAATAATATTTACACATTATCACGCCGATCACTTCAGCGGTATTTCGTCATTAATTACTCAAATGAAATTGTATGAAAGGAAAAGTGAGCTGAAGATTTTTACTCACAAAAATTTAATTGAGCCACTCAAACAGTTCCTTAATTCAACATACCTTTTTGAGGAAGCGCTTGGTTTTGATTTAAAAATTATCGGCTACGATTTTGAGATTGATTACAAAATAGACGATAATTTTTCATTCAGCACAAAACAGAATTCACACATCGGTAATAAACACAATATCAAATCTATCCCGGCTGATAGATTTGTCTCCGCGAGTTTAATTTTTACTATTGGGGATATAAAAATTATTTACACAGCAGATATTGCAGTTCGTGAAGATTTATTTCTTTTCGAGACAAAAAAACCGAAAATTTACATAACCGAAACTACTCATATTGACCATGATTGGATTCACGGCATAGTGACCTTTTACCAACCGGAGCAAATATTTTTAATTCATATCTCCGATGAAGACGAACAAAAAATTGTAAAATACCTCAGAAACCAAACATTTCCCCATTTTGTAAAAGTGCAGATGGCAGAAGACGGACATTCTGTCATACTTTTTTGAAATTTAACTTAACTCTCATCTCTAATTATGTTATTTTAGAAGTCCTCAGAAAATTTGAATTATGACAATAGAAGAATTTCAAAATAGGTTCGGGATAGTCGGCAAGTCACATGAAATACGAGACCTTTCCGATATAGCGATGCAGGTTGCCAATTCGGATATTTCCGTTTTGATTTACGGCGAATCGGGTACCGGTAAAGAAGTTTTTGCACGTGCAATTCACGGTGCCAGCAAAAGGGCGAACAAAAAGTTGGTAAGTGTAAACTGCGGGGCTATCCCCGAAGGAATTTTAGAGAGTGAATTATTCGGACATAAAAAAGGATCGTTCACAGGCGCGGTAGATGATAGAAAAGGTTATTTCGAAATTGCCGACGGTGGAACTTTGTTCCTTGATGAAATTGGTGAAATGCCTCTGACAACTCAAGTAAAACTGCTCCGAGTCTTGGAAACGAAAGAATTTATGCGCATCGGCAGTGAAACAGTTACAAAAGTAGATGTTCGAATAATTGCCGCATCAAATAAAGATTTACAAGACGAAGTAGCGGCTAAACGATTTAGAAATGATTTATACTTCCGATTAAAAGCAGTTATGCTCAACATACCTCCTTTACGAAAACGACCGAGCGATATACCCGCTTTAGCAGATCATTTCCTCGAAAATTATGCTAAAGAAAACAAAATAATTAAACCCCAGCTTAGTAAGGAAGCATGGGATTTATTATATGATTACAAGTGGCCCGGAAATATTCGTGAATTGAAAAATGCCGTTGAAACGGCTGCCGCATTATCGCGTGAACCTATTTTAACCGACAAAGATTTTCTTCCACTGCTTACAACAACCAATGCATCGGAACAAATTAAAAATCTGCCTGTACATTTGAATCGTTCACCTGAAGCACTCGACCGCGAAATGATTTACCGAGCGCTTATTGAAATAAAGAAGGATTTGATTGAGCTAAAAGATATTGCACTGAATAATCACAGCGAAATCCAGAACACCAAAAACCTTGAAGTAGATGAAGTTGTACCAATAGATAAATTAGAAAAACGTGCAATTGAAAATGCACTCGATTTTACGCGCGGTAATAAACGTAAAGCCGCAAAACTTTTGAACATTAGCGAACGAACGCTTTACAGAAAATTGAAGGAATATGAAATTCAATAATAGAGTGACAATATTATCGTCATTTATTTTAATTGGGCTGCTTTTCAGTGCTTGCAGTTATTCGTTTACCGGAGCTTCAATACCGGCACATTTGGAATCAATTGCCATTCCATTATTTGATGACAGGAGCGGCTCAGGTGAACCGAATTTGAGGGAAGATTTTACGAACGAGTTAATAACAAAATTTATTGATGATAACTCGCTTCAAGTTAGAGAAAGAGTTAATGCCGATGCGATTTTGGAAAGCACAATTCTTTCTCTGCAAGATGCACCTTCATCTGTGGGTGGACAAGCCGGTACAGAGCAAGTTACCACCCGTAGAATTACAATCACTGTTAGAGTTGTTTACAAAGATTTTGTTATGAAGAAAACTATCTTTGAGCAAACTTTTTCGAATTATGCAGACTATGTGAACGAAGGCGACATTACATCTTTAAGAAACGGAGCTATTCAAGAAACTATTGATAAAATTACAGAAGATATTCTTCTTGCAGTCGTTTCAAATTGGTAGAGGAAACTATGAATTTTGACGAAGCTGTTTTGTACACGTACATAATATCATTATCTATTCTTATGATATTTGCAAGCCATGGATTTATAATGATTTATTATCAATCGAAGTACGGTAAAAATATTCCCAAAGAGAAAGAACAGGAAATATTAAACAAAACAGTTACCATTCAACTGCCGATGTACAACGAAATGTATGTTTCCGAAAGGTTGATAGACGCGGTTTGCGAAATAGACTTCCCAAAAGAACAAATGGAAATTCAAGTTCTTGATGACTCAACAGATGAGACAGTAGAAATAGTAGCAAAAAAAGTTGAAGAAAAACAAAAAGCCGGATTTAATATAAAACATATCCACAGAACCGACAGAGCCGGTTTCAAAGCGGGCGCATTAAAAGAAGGACTCAAAGTTGCAACCGGTGAATTTGTCGCTATCTTTGATGCGGATTTCATACCTAAACGCAATTTCCTAAAAAATACACTAAAGTTTTTTACCGATGATAATGTCGGTCTGGTTCAAACAAGATGGGAACACTTGAACGAAAATTATTCGCTGCTCACAAAAATTCAAGCTCTTGCATTAGACGGTCACTTTGTAATAGAGCAAACCGTGAGAAACCGTTCGGGATTTTTTATTACATTTAACGGTACCGGCGGTATATGGCGCAGAAGCTGCATCGAAGATGCAGGCAACTGGCATGCAGATACTTTAACCGAAGATTTGGATTTAAGTTACCGCGCTCAACTTAAGGGATGGAAATTTATTTATCTACGTGATTATACAACTCCGGCTGAGTTACCTGCTGAAATGAATGCGCTTAAAGCTCAACAATTTAGATGGACAAAAGGAGCAATTGAAACCGCGAAAAAAATCTTGCCCGAAGTTTGGAAAGCTAAAATACCATTGCGGGTAAAATTACAGTCTACTTTTCACTTAACCAACAACATCGTTTTCCCGTTTATACTTTTAGCCGGCATTTTAAACGTTCCGCTTATTTTTATAAAGAACAGCGGTCCGTACGATAATATTTTTAATTTTATGTCGATCTTTGTTATTGCTTTTATAAGCTCGTTTGTTTTTTATCTATTTGCACAAAAAAACATTCATGAAGATTGGCGGAAGAAAATTGCTCTGTTTCCATTGTTTATGGCAGGAAGTATGGGTTTCGCGGTTAATAATTCCCGTGCCGTTATGGAAGCTTTAATGAACCGCAAAAGTGAATTTGTGCGTACGCCGAAGTTTAGAATTCAACAAAAAGAAGATTCGCTCAGCAAGAATAAGTATTTTATGAATATGAAAATAGAAAGCTCCGCATATATCGAAATGATTCTTGCTTTCTATTGCTTGATAGGAGTTGTAGCTTCAATTTATTTTATGGAAATTGCGGCTTTACCGTTTCAACTGATGTTCTTCTTCGGGTTTGGTTCGGTTTCTTATTTTTCATTTAGAAATTCATTTACAAAACGACAAAAGGCTGCTGCGTGAATAAAGATTTAGCAAAAATAAAATTGGTTTATGAATTCAATAACAACTCTCCCCTTTTTGCACGCGTTGCCGAAGCTGAATTGAACGAGGGCAATGCAGACAAAGCTTTGCAAATTTTAGAAAACGGATTAAAGAATTATCCTAATTATACAAGTGCTCATTTGGTTTATATTGAAGCCCTTGCCAAAAAAGGTGAATATCAAGGAGTGGTTGAAAAACTGGATGAACTCCGCACAAAGCTAAATGATGATCAATCAATAAATTTCTACTTGGATAAAATAGAAAAAGAAAAATCTCAGAATCAGAAATTAGAATCGGAAATCCGCAAACCTTTGGAGGAAGATCTTGATAATCTTGCGGAGACTATCAGCAGAGCTAAACTTCCACCCGTAGATGAAAATTCGAATAACAAAAAAGCTGAAGATTATTCACCAAAAGGGAAACAATTTATTTCCGAAACCCTTGCAGAAATTTATTTATCACAATCAAATTTTAAAGAAGCATTGGATATTTACGAAAAATTGCTTGAGAGCAATCCTAACAAAACCGAACACTATGAAGCAAAAATTTCAGAAATAAAAAATCAGATGAATAATTAACTGTCTTCATACTTTAATGCATAAGAATCTTACCAACAAAAAACTCCCCAAAAATTTTTATCAAAAAGATCCTGTAAAATTAGCCCCAAAACTGCTCGGTAAAATTATGGTAAGAAAATTAGGCAGTAAATATTTAACCGGTAAAATTGTAGAAGTGGAAGCATACCGCGGAAAGGATGACCAAGCAGCCCACACTTACAGCGGCAAAACAAAAAGAAACGAAGTGATGTTTCGTGAGGGTGGTTATCTCTATGTTTACTTTACTTACGGAATGCACTTTTGTTCAAATATTGTGTGCGATAAAAAAGATGAGGGAGCCGCAGTATTAATTCGAGCAATTGAACCGATTGAAGAAATTGAAACAATGGCTTTTAATAGATACGGCAAAAATATTATTTCTGAAAAAGAAAAAATAAATTTAACCAACGGCCCTGCAAAGTTATGCGAAGCACTGAAGATAAAAAGGGAAGAAAACGGTTTGGATTTGACAAAAGAACAAATATTTTTGGTTGAAGGAGAAAAAATTCCGAAACAAGAAATTGTAGCCACTAAAAGAATCGGCATAAAAAAATCTGTCGAATTACCGTGGCGTTTTTATATCAAAGATAATCCTTATGTTTCGCAAAAATGAATACACCAAAAAAAATATTAATTATCCGAACAGACCGGATCGGCGATGTTGTTTTAACATTGCCGATGGCAAAGTACTTAAAACAGAAGCATCCGGAGTGCCGCATAACTTTTTTGGTGAGAGACTACACAAAAGCAATTCCGCAAAGCAACAAATACATTGATGAAACTATAATACTTCCGGTAAACAAAAAACTTGTATGGAAAGAGCTATACTCATTAATAAAAGTAAGAGAGTTTGATACGGCAATAATGGTATTTCCGAGGTTTAGCATTGCACTTGCGCTATTTCTTGCAGGAATAAAAAAACGAATCGGCTCAGGTTATAGATGGTATTCATTTTTGCTTACGGATAAAATTTATGAACACCGGAAAAGAGGAGATAAACACGAGCTTCAATACAATCTTAATTTATTAAAACCTCTCGGCATTGAAAACATTAATAAAGAAAGTGTATCGTTTGATATACAAGTAACGGACAAAAGTGAACAAAGCGTCAAAAAATTATTTGATGAATATCATATACCAACTGACAAAAAACTAATTATTATTCACCCCGGAAGCGGTGGAAGTTCAATTGATCTACCTTTTTCGAAGTTTATTCAGCTAACAAACCGATTGGCACAGGAATTGGACTGTTCAATAGCAATTACAGGTTCAAAATCCGAACAAGATATTTGTAAAAAATTTATGAACGGTAAAAACACATACAATTTGGCAGGCAGGTTAAATCTTGAGGAATTGATAGCTCTTATCAACAAAAGTGAGTTATTAATTGCAAACTCAACCGGACCGATTCACATTGCTGCAGCGCTCAATAAAAACGTTGTTGGTTTTTATCCAAAAGTAAAAGAATGCTCGGTTGAAAGATGGGGACCCTACACAGATAACAAAATCATATTCTCCCCCACTATCGATTGTACCAACTGCACAAGAGAACAATGTGAAGAACTTGATTGTATGAACAGCATTAACATTGATGACGTTTTTACCGCTATTCAAAAACTATTGAACTGAGTCCATTATGAAAAATAATTTCAAAAATATCGTATTTCTCTTTTTTAGTTTTATACTTCTTGGCTCCGCACAGGAGTTCAGAAAACTTGAGAACAATGCATTCAGAGAGGGTGAGAAACTAACGTTTGAAGTTAAGTATGGTTTTGTTACTGCCGGAATCGCAGAGATGGCAATTCCAAAAATCAAAAGATTAGCTGGGCGCGATGTTTACAATGTTACTTTTCACGTTAATACCGTTCCTGCATTCGATCCTTTCTTTAAAGTGAGAGATAGATATGAAACATATATTGATGTTGAGGGACTTTTCCCTTGGAGGTTTGAACAGCACATTCGTGAAGGTAATTATAAAAGAGATTTTTCCGCTTTCTTTGATCACAGGAAAGGTATTGCAAAAACTTCGGAAGGCACATACGATATACCTCTTTACGTGAATGATATCGTCTCGGCGTTTTATATTACTCGCACTTTCGATTTCAGTGAAATGAAAGAAGGCGATAAATTTCACTTGGAAAATTTTTATAAAGACAAAGTCCACCCCCTTGATGTTATTTATCACGGCAAAGAAAGAATCACGGTAGAAGCTGGAACATTTGACTGCATTATTGTTGAGCCGCTCGTTGTTGAAGGCGGTCTATTCAAAAACGAAGGGAATATAGTTATTTGGTTGACCGATGATGAACTTAAAATTCCTGTTAAGGTAAAAACAAAAGTACTTATCGGCTCAATAGATTCAGAACTTCTTTCTTATGAGGGGCTTGCAGGCAAACTTACCGCAAAAGTAGAATAATTTTTCGGCATTCTTTTCAATAGAGAAAGTTTTGCCTTTTTCTTATCTTAATTTTATATGAATGACGACTTTAATACCCCGGAAGAATCTCCTGAAGAGGAACAACATCATAAAGAGATTCAGCCCACAATGTCTCCAGTAGCCGCGGCTTTTACCGGTTTAGCAATTGTTTTTGTATTGTATCAAATCGGCGGCAGTTTACTTACTCTTTTAATTTTTGGTTTCGATATTGAGTCCGCAAACATTAACGCTATGCGTTTGATGACAATTGGCGGACAGATAATGTTTATACTTCTGCCTGCTTTAGTTTTTGCCAAATTGATTTATGAAGATGTTGGTACAATTATTCGTTTTAAACTTCCGAACTGGAAAGAGATACTTGTGTTTGTCGGCGGGCTCGCAATTCTAACTCCGCTATTGCAGTCATACCTTTATATACAAAACTACTTGCTGAATCAGGTTGCAGAACATATTTATTTTGTTCAAAAAGTAAAAGAACTATTAGATACCTTAGATAAATTAGTTACCGAAACATATGCCGAATTATTAAGAAGCACTTCTATTTTTGAAGCTTCTTTTATTATAATAGTTGTAGCTGTCATCCCGGCAATTTGTGAAGAAACCTTTTTCCGCGGTTATGTTCAAAAAAGTTTTGAGTTTAGAATTAAACCGATTTGGGCAGCTGCTTTAACAGCTCTGTTTTTTGCTCTATACCATTTCAACCCTTACGGACTCTTAGCTTTATTTGCTTTGGGATTTTTCTTCGGTTATTCTGCTTATAAAAGTAATTCAATTTTTATACCGCTTATACTCCATTTTCTTAACAATTTAATTGCGATTGCAGCATATTTCATTTTTGGCGATGCTGAATTAATGCAGCCGGATGTAACAGCCCCGGGCGAAATTGGAATTAACATTTTTCTTTTTATATTCTTCTTAGTTGTTTTTGCTTTTTACCTTATTGTAGTTAATAAACAATATCACAAAATCGCAAGCAGGAAGGAGACATTATGATTTGTCCAAAATGTGAATACGAATTTGTAGACGGCGTAACGGTTTGCCCCGATTGCGGAGTAGACTTAGTTTCCAAAGAAGATTTTGAGGGTAACTTAGTTCACCCTTCCGATTGGGTGGTGGTTTATACAACCAGCGAAAACTACCAAGCAGAAATGTACAAAGCCAACTTAGAGGGTGCAGGAATTGAGGCATTAATACTCGGACAAAAAGACAGAAACTACCCGGCTGTTGGTGATCTTGCCGTAATTAAAGTTCTTGTTAAAAAACTCGATGCCAATAGTGCGATTGAAATTATCGAAGACATTAATTCAAGTAAGGACGAAACAGAAGAGGAATAATGTCACAAAACGAAACCGGTACAAGAATTTTTGTTTCTGTTTTAGCTATCCCTTTTATTGCACTTGCTTCATATTTCGGCGGTGTTTTATTCTTAATCTTTGTTTTGGGAATTGCTCTTATTTCCTTTTTTGAATTTGCAACAATGGTTAAGGCTAAATCAACCGAGCCGAATATTTTTGCCGGTTTGTTGTCAACTGCTGTAATTGTTTTAAATATTTATTTCAATTGGGTCGATTTCTTCACTTTAGCGATTATTATTTCCTCTGTTCTTTTAGTGTTGGAACTTTACCATAACAAATCATCAGCTATTTTGAATTTGGGTGTTACCTATCTCGGGATTTTTTATATAGGATTATTTTCCGCTTCTATTTTAGGAATAAGAGAACTCTATAAATTTTCAAGCCAATTTTATGAGCAGGGCGGGTTTTTAATTATTTCGATTTTGGTTACGATATGGATATGCGACTCTGCCGCGTTTTTTTTAGGAACAGCTTTCGGCAAACACAAACTTTTCCCCCGCGTTAGTCCTAAAAAAAGTTGGGAAGGAGCTTTAGCAGGATTTGTTTTTGCTATCTTAACAATGATTGCTGCACGGTTATTGGTTCTCGATTTTCTCACAATTTTTGATGCGATAATAATCGGAGCAATAGTTGGTACTATTGGGCAGTATGGTGATTTAATCGAAAGCCTGATTAAAAGGGATGCCGAGGTAAAAGACTCGTCAACACTAATTCCCGGGCATGGCGGCGTTTTCGACCGTTTCGATTCTCTTCTTCTTGCTTCTCCTTTTATTTATCTTTATCTCAATTTTCAGTTCTAATTAGTTTCCGGTTGATTTTCATTTTATTTCCTTAACTTTGTATCTCAAAATACAAGATGATATGTCAGAAAATAAGATTAACATAATAACTCTTGGCTGCTCAAAAAATACTGTTGATTCCGAACGTTTGATGCGACAATTAAATGCAAACAATTTTAAGCTTGTTGATTCGAGCGATGAAGCAGATTCGGTTGTTATTAATACGTGCGGATTTATTGACGCTGCCAAAGAAGAATCAATTAATACAATTCTGCAAGCAGTAGAATTAAAGAAACAAGGCAAGCTCAAAAAAGTTGTTGTTGCCGGTTGTCTCTCTGAAAGATATATGGATGATCTGCTCAAAGAGATTCCTGAAGTTGATAAATACTTCGGCACTGAAGATTACGAAGGCGTTGTTAAAGAATTCGGCGGCGACTTAAAATATGAACTGCTGGGGGAAAGAATTGTATCTACACCCAAGCATTACGCTTACTTAAAAATCAGTGAGGGATGCGACAATCCGTGTTCTTTCTGTGCTATCCCTTTAATGCGAGGCGGTCATAAATCCAAACCGATGGAAGATTTGTTAAGAGAGGCTGAATCACTCGCTGCAAACGAAGTAAAAGAATTAATTATAATAGGGCAAGATACAACCGATTACGGAAAAGATATTTACGGTAAAAGAAATCTTGCGGAATTATTGAACAAGCTAAGTGCAATAAATGGAATTGAATGGATTAAACTTTTATACGCATATCCTTCACATTTCCCGGATGATGTTATTGAAACAATTGCAGATAATCCTAAAGTTTGCAAGTATTTAGATATGCCGCTGCAACATATCTCCGATAATGTACTTAAATCGATGCGGAGAGGAATAACGTCCAGAAGAACAAAAGAACTTCTTTATAAAATAAAAGAAAGAATACCTGGTATAACCTTGCGAACAACCTTTATTGTCGGTTATCCGAATGAAACGGAGAAAGAATTTCAAGAGCTGTATGATTTTGTAAAAGAGATCGAGTTCGATAGAATGGGTGTTTTTAATTATTCAATAGAAGAAACAACTCCGAGCTTTATTTTGGGCGATCCGTTTTCGGCAAAGGAAAAAGAGCGGAGAAAAAATAAATTAATGAAACTGCAGCAGAAAATTTCATTAAAGAAAAATGAGCAATTTGTGGGCAAAACAATTAAAGTACTCATAGATGATATCGAGGGTGAGCACTATATCGGAAGAACCGAACGTGACGCTCCTGAAGTAGACGGCGAAGTAATAGTTGAACCGGGCGGCAAATATTTAACACCGGGGAACTTTTATAACGTTGACATTTATGATTGTAATGAGTATGATTTATTTGCAAAACTAAATTCCATGGGGGGAAAATAGTTATGAAAAAGATTTTTTTAATATCTATTATTTTTTTCGTTTTCATCGGTTTATCTGCACAGGAAAAAAACGACGACAAGACCAGTTATTACAGCACCGCCCCTAACTTCAATATTGATATTCTTAATTACAAAGGTGATGAAGAAGGGAAATCACGGGTTGATGTTTTCATACAGGTTCCGTACCCGAATATTCAATTTGTAAAATCAGGTGATAAATTCGTTGGCAGTTACTCCGTTAACTTGATAATTATGGATGAAGACAAGGATAATATAATAAAATCCAACCTATGGGAAGAAACAGTTACTGCATCCAATTTTAATCAAACCTCTTCACAAAAAAATTACAATCTAAACTTAAAAACATTTCAGCTTGAACCCGGAAATTATTTTTTAAGATGCATAGTTGAGGACAAAGACTCAAAAAGAAGCGTTACAAGTGAACATACGATGGAAGTTCTGCCGTTTGATAACAAAGTGGATTTAAGCGATCTCCTCTTAGTTTCCGATTTTGTTGAATCCGAAAGTGGAAATCGAATCATACCTAATATTTCTCAATCCGTTGAAAGTATGGAAGAGGTGATAAAGTTTTATTACGAAGCTTACTCCGACGAAAAACGAGACGTTACAATTGTTTACGGCATCAAAGATAAAAATGAAAATCAAAATTACACTCACACGATTACTAAAACCTTAGACAAAGGAAAAAATACTTTATATGGTTCACTTCAGTATCCATCTTTTACATTTGGTGAATATGAATTAAGTACTGTTGTAAAAGATTCTTCGGGAGAGACACTTGCAGCAATCGGTAAATCTTTTTATGCCAAAGTCTTCGGAATTCCAAGAAGCGTGACAAATCTCCAAAATGCAATAGATCAAATGGTTTACATTGCCGAATCAAGTGAACTTTCTTTTATAAATGACGGCGAATCATTTAAGGAACGCTTAGAAAGATTTTTGGATTATTGGAAAGAAAAAGACCCCACGCCCAATACTAATGTAAATGAGGTAATGTTGGAATATTACCGGCGAATTGATTATTCCAACAGAAACTTTGGTGCATACAAAAGAGATGGCTGGAAAACCGATATGGGAATGGTTTATGTTTCTCTCGGTCCTCCTGATTATGTTGACAGACATCCTTTCGCTTTGGAATCTAAACCATACGAAGTTTGGGATTATTACAATTTAAATAGACAATTCGTGTTTGTTGATTATACCGGGTTTGGGGATTACCGACTTGTCAACAGAAATTACAGAGACCTGAATAGATACCATTATTAATTAAACCACAGCTGTCCAAAAGAAATCG
>NPIE01002112.1_pt1 | contig 24154 bp, 23 predicted proteins | sample 8637661 | NCBI WGS metagenome assembly NPIE01 (sample SAMN07420842, study PRJNA396082) | bioreactor metagenome | isolation source: sample BA12 brine-fed electro-methanogenic bioreactor BA | place: Japan: Kochi | collected 2016-12-09
GACCAGTTCGGCACCAACCCCCAGCGGAAATTCCGAACAAATCTGTATCCATCTCCATTTTGACAAATTGCAAAGATCTGCTGAGAGGGAGCGATATTGTAGCGGGGAACGAGATAAGGAGCTTCGGGGACTCCGAAGAACTGCCTGAACTTGTCTGGTTCTATGGTCATAACGAATCTGCCGCACATATCTTCATCTTTCAAAATAAAAGACCCGGCGAAGCGGAGGGGGGTGCCGCGCCGGGTCAAGAAGGACTATGTTGCCCCTCTGCGGAAAATAATCCCTGATTTGCCCTCCCCCGTCAAGAGATGTTTGAGCTTCCTCTCAAGTATCGACTTTAATTCTGACCTTCCGAATTCTCTGAAATCCAACAGAGTGTATTCACCAAAGCCATCTGCTCGACCGTGTGGCACTTGATCGCCATCAGTTTGGGGTTTGCTACCAGCAAGGCCAGGCAACGGGCTCTCGAAATCGCCACATTCAGGCGGTTCTTGCTGTAAAGAAATTCCATATAGCGGGGTAGAAAATCCGCACTGGACGTGGCCATGGAGACAATGACGACTTCCGCCTGTTGTCCCTGGAATTTATCGACAGTTCCGACCCGGGCGTCCCGAGGTAAAACATCCTTGAGCAGATTCACCTGCATGTTATAGGGAGCCACAACAAGGATATTCTCAGCCGACATGGGATGCTCGGTGCCATCGCGGTTCAGGTAACGTTGCCCGAGCAAGCTTTCATACAAGCTACGCACGATCTCCGCTTCTTGCTCACTTCGCTGGGAACACCCGCTGTGGTCGATGCCGATAAAACGGATGCCAGAAGGCCGCAACTCCGAATGGGCGTCCGGGGCGAGAACAAGACGCTGGTTCTGATTCTTGGCTTCGGGATGGAGCCTGCCATCATAGACTGCATCGGAAATAAACCGGCAGACATCCTGATGCATGCGCCAGGTAGTCCCGAGAAAAACGCCCTGATCGTCGGGAATGGTCGCCTTTCCCTGGAGCAGGTAATCCAGCGTTGATTCTCCTGAATGTCCGGGGTGAACCCCTTGAACCGGTTGCTGCAGTTGCATCTGATCGCCGAGAAGCACAATGTTCTTCGCGCAGGTCCCCAAAGCCACCAGGTTCGCAAGAGCGACCTGCCCTGCTTCGTCAATAAAGAGGTAATCCAGACTTTGATCAAGGTCGGGATCGGCAAACAGCCAGGCCGTGCCCGCCACCAGATTTGCGCCAGAACCAATGACAGCTCTCTTGTCAGCGACATCCCTGATCATGGCCCCATTCAGGAACGTGTCGGGACCGGAGGACTTCTTGACCCCCTGAAACCTTACCTGTTTTCCCGCAGCACGCTCTTCTACGGCTTCGAGCAGATTGTTGATCGCCTTGTGGCTGTTCGACGAAACTCCCACCTTCGCCCCTTGCTCTAGCAGGTCGACAATGACATTGGAGCCGGTATATGTCTTTCCGGTTCCAGGCGGTCCCTGGATGAACAGGTAGCTTTCCTGGAGGCGGCTGACCGCCTCACTCACTTGAGGTGTCGTCTCTCCGCCGACTGCCACGACTGACGCACCTGAAGCAAGGCCACTGATTTCTGGTGGAGAACGCCTCAAGATCGCCTCTATGGCTGCATAACGGTGGTCACCGGCCACAACGCTATCAGCGAACCGATAAACCGCTTCTTTGAGAATCTCGTTGTTGATTGGACCAGTGGTGATCACCGAAAGTCGTTCGGGAAGTGGCCCGCTTCGCTTCCCTCGCTTGATGCGGACCAGCCGCTTTTTCTCATCGATGTCTTCGATTTTCCCCGCGCGTTCCAATGTGTCGGAACGCTGGCAATCGTCGCCGGCTTTCAGCTTGAATTCCTGCTCCGGATAACGGTAGGTGTAGACCAGCGATTGTTTTTCCGCCACGGGAGGCCGTTGAGGGTCCGCAACCAGACCACCTATCGCTTCAGGATCTTCAATGAGTTCTTCTTCGGTCATTTCCTGGCGTGCAAACATAGCCCACCAAGACGGCTTATCCGCTCGGCGATGGAAATCCAGAAGCTGGTAGACAAGCTCCCGCATCCGATCATCGTCGCTCCATTCCACGCGGTCTTCGGGCAATCCACCAAGCAGCCTGTTCGCATAATCGGCAAGCCGGGCCTCCGATTCATGGACTCGGTCACTTTTTTGCTGCTCGGCAGTTTCTTCTGTGTCTGCATTGAACCAGGGCAAGTCGCCAGGGCGGATGCCTAGCAGCCACTCGCGAAGCAGATACGTGGAACGGCAATCGTCCTCATTGTAGTCGTGGATCTGCTGGAGCAAAGCGGGGTCCCGCGTTTCCTTCCAGTGCTCATAGAACACGATGCTCGCCCCTGCGTTGGTGACCTCACCGGTCCGTTTTTCCATGTAGAAGGTTTCAAGATTTTTGATGGAGTAACGGGGTTCAGAGGCAAGCAAAGACTCCCGGACGACCTTGTAAAGATCCACCAGCTTTTCCGATCGCAGCAGGTGGTCCACTTCTGCCTCGCAGGTACCATGGAGGGACATCAGCCGTTTCAGGGCCGTTTCCTCGTATGGGGCATAGTGGTAGATGTGCATGTTCGGATAACGCGCCAGGCGATCCATGACAAAGGCCATGAAATCCTGAAATGCCAGCCGTTCCTCTTGCCGGCTGTGGGCCCAGAACGGCTGAAATTTTGGCTGGCCGTCATCGTGGTAATAAACCCCGAACAGATACTCCAGTCCTCCTTCTTCCAGCGGGTCTCCCTCCATATCGAAAAAGAGGTCGCCAGGATCTGGTTGCGGAAGACGCCGGAACCCTTTCGTCTCGGCGGGATCGGTCTCAAGAAGCTCAAAAAGATCCTTGCCGGTCTCCCGTCGCTCAAGCTGCAGAGCGGCCTGCCGGCGAAGGCGCTGGAATGTGGCATCCTGCATGCCGGGCACATGATCGTCGGGCTTCAGCTGTGCCAGCCCGGCCAGGGTCGTGATGCCGCCAGAGCGAAGCTTGTCGATCTGAATCTTGGTGATGTTGGCGACCTGGCAGAGGTGATCGTCCTGTGTCCATTGCTCCTGACACAAGTTTCTCCAGTGGCAGAGGTCGCAATGAGCGCATGGCTCGGGGTACGTTGGAGCGAGTCCTCCTTTCACCCGTTCAAGAAAACGCGCCTTGACCGAGCGGTAATAACGAAAGTAGTCAGCGAGCCGGTAGCTCTGTTCGGTCCGATCCCCCAGAACGACATGGATATTCTGTGGCAGGAAACCTTGGTCAACGGACAGTAAGTCGGAGTAGAGGCAGAGCTGGATGATGAATTTCGCCTTCGGGCTTCTTGCCAACTTGGTGTCCACGACCTCGTAACTGAAGTTGCCCAGACCGGAGGGGTGATCGACCTTGCGGAGAAAATCCACGTAGCCAACGAACTCCGGGGAGTGGAGACACCCCTGGAAAATGACCGGAATACCTTCTGCCATCGCCCGCTTGGTCGCCTCGGCAGCGGCATCAATGCTTTGGCCTGAAGCTTTCGCGTCAAACACCGCGACGCCGGACTCCTGAAGGTCCTGAAGGTATCTTGCCTCGTGTTCGAGTCCCTTCTTCTGGATCAGCTCGGCCTGCTCATCGTCCTCGGCCTTGGGCAGGGGAGTGTCAAGGTTGACCAAGTCCAGCGTGGTCAGGTGCTCGCATTCGAGAAAATTGACCAGGTCGCTGGCCGAATAGAGTGCGCTGCCGTGGATCTTTTGCATGGTCTTCCCCCATCAACTAGGCAATGGATAGTTCTAATGCCGCCTCATCTGTATCATTATGATTTCTAGGAGTCGCCCGGAAAAAGCAGAAATGAAAGCACGATAGACGCGCTCCTGCGTGCTTTACATCGTTGAATTTTTCCACTAACGCATTGCCGTTTGAATTTCATCAAGATTGATTGCTACTATCTGCTGCTCATTCCCAGCACGTTCACTGCCATTTTGATCAATTCCGAGTTTTTTCATCAGATAGTAAAGAAGTGCAATCCTGCATTTAAATTTCAATTTAAAATCTATCATTCCATAATCCATGGCGACTATATTTTTTTGAGCATCATTTAAATTAGGATTAGGACCGATTATTACATCAATAAAATTAAACCATTTTTTGTCGCTATTCACATCAATATCAGAATCAGACTCCATAACTGCAGAAGCAATCCTACCAATCACAAAATCTTTGAACTCATTACTTTCATGGCAATAAGCCCTAACATGCCACCTTGACCCGTTTGTACCGAAAGCATGTGGAGAAATTAAACGAGTGTTTCCTGGTTTAGGATTGTTAAATGATCGATAATCAACCGAGACAACTTTTTTGTTCTTAATGGACTGAACCAATTCTCTTAGGACGTCTAGGTTAATAACACGGGAAGGATTTGGCACTGCTGCGATATAGTCTGATTCGCATGTGGTAATACTCTTGGTTGGCGAACACGACATGGTTGAGAAATACGCATCTGCTGATAGTTCGATGAATAACGGTGAGAATGATTCCGTTGGCTCGTAGTATTTCGCGCTTGCATTATAGGCAATGTTCTGAGGAGCCATTTCCTGGTATTTCGTGAAGTCAACCGAGGCTTGGGGGATGGATATCCCGAACGCTGCTGTCAGGTCACCTCGATTGACCTTTCCTTCCCAATATAGCTTCCCTTCAAGATATTGAAGTCGTTTCTGCGTGCCCCAAGGAATTGTAACCGGCTGATTTTCCATTCGAATCTCCTATACTGGCAATGAGCGTAAAAACTATATTGACATAAAAACTATTCATATATAAATTATGCGTATTGTTTTTATACCTGTCTTAACGGAAGACTTCAAGCAAAAAGGAGTAAAACATGAGCAATAACAGTAAAAGCACACATGTTGTTCCGAACAAGGAAAAGGGCGGCTGGGACATCAAGCAGAGTGGTGGCCAGCGTTCCTCTGGGCATTTCGACACCCAGAGAGAAGCAATCGACAGGGCACGTCAAATCAGCCAAAACCAAGGAACTGAGCTGTATGTTCATAACCGGAAGGGGCAAATCCGTGAAAAGGACAGCCACGGAAAAGACCCCTTCCCGCCTGAAGGTTGACAAATTTCCCATGGAGGTAGCCCCACGGGCTACCTCCATCCATGAAAGGCAATATGATGACCCAGGCAACCAACGCCTCTCCAGAAAGGAAAACGATCTACGCCGCAACGAGGGAGGACCTCCTCAAGCGCAGCCTTTCCAATTCCGAAAACATGGACAAGGCGATTTTATCGCTTTCATCCGCATTCTTGGGGGCCTCCCTGGGGCTGATGAAAAACGTGGTCGATGTCCACCGTGCCAACTATCCACAGCTCCTTACGGCATCCTGGTGGCTGTTCGCAGCCGCGATCATCTTCACCCTCACTTCATTCCTGGCGAGCCAGAAGGCCATCAATAAGCAACTGGAATTAGCGGAGAAGTATTACTTGAAAGGGGAGGATTCAGCGCTATCGGCAACAAATCCGTTCGCATTGGCAACTGAATACATAAATTGGGGATCTGCGATCGTTTTCATCCTCGCGGTCATATCGTCTATCGTTTTCATATCAATCAATTTAGGAGCTTGAAGCTATGCCAAATAAACGTTCCGAGTTCGGAATAAGTACAAACGGACAGCTCATCCCCCGCATGCAGGAAGTAGCTAGCAGCGCTGGAGGGACAAGGGGTGCCACAATCCCACCCTTACAACCTGCAGGTTCAGGACAATCCAATGGGGGGACTGGATCATCAACATCAACAGGACAATCCGGAACCAAGAAATAACGAATGGATTCCGCTTGAAATTTTTCGAGGTCAAAATGCCTTATCAAAATCTAGAGAACGGACTCTACCTTGTCCGAAAAAGATCTGTAAAAAACGGCATGCAAATCTGGCACTATGGGATTTTGGATGTTGGGAACAAGCTCGGCCTTATCCCCGCCTTCACGGCATTTATCGAGCCACTGATCGTCCACCAGACCCCACCCCAAGTACGTGCCGATCGCCTTTCTGAAACGGGCCACTGGGAGATGGAAGGCAAGGTAGATCCCTCGATGGAAAAGTCTGCCATTTCGAGGATCAAAGAAGCTCTTAAAAATCCTGGCTACGATCTTTTCGGGCATAACTGCGAACATTTTGCTCGGTTTGTGACTACCGGAGTCAAAGAATCCAAGCAAATCCAATCTGTCGCCTGGTCCTGTATAGGCCTTGTGGCAATGGGATGGGCCCTTTCCAGGCGAGCGTAAGAAATGGACATCGTTGAGTTCCCAAGAATTGATGAGGTCTTCATTGAAGGTGGAAATGGAACGGTCCGAGCATCCACTTTCCTGAATAAAGACCGCAGGGATTATTCTATTCTTCGCCAGGAATTTGATGATGCGATCTTGAGAGGCGAGCCTATTGCTCGTTGTGCGGCTTGCCATAAACCCGTTAAGCCCAGGTTGTCAATCCATCGAAGACGTTACTTTCGCCATCATGGAGGCGACGGCAACTGCCCATACAAAACCTCCGGGAAAAAAAATCAAACACAAATTGACGCTATGCGTTACAACGGCCAGAAAGAAGGGCCTGAGCATATACAAATCAAACAGCTACTAAAGTCGAGCCTTGGTGCGGACTCGTCTTTTGAACAAGATTCAATCGCCGAAGAGCAACGATGGTGGGGAGTAACTGACCCAGCGAAATGGAGAAAGCCCGACATATCGGCACAATATGGTGACCTGCCAATTGCTTTTGAAGTTCAGCTTTCCACGACATTTTTGAACGTTGTAGTCGAAAGACGCAGGTTTTACCTTGAGAACGGCGGTTTGTTAATTTGGATTTTCAAACGCTGTGAGAAGGAAATCCCTCGGCAGTTTCAAGACGACATATTTTACAATAACAACAGTAACCTGTTTGTTGTCGACGAGGAAACCTGCAGACTGTCTCAAGAAAATCAGAAGCTCATGCTGCGTTGTTATTACCTTCAACCGATCCTGAATGGTGGCGTGATCCAAGAGGAATGGCGGGAGCAAATCGTCTGCTTCAGTGATCTGAGTATCGATCGCGAGAATCAGCGGATTTTCTTCTATGACTGCATGGAAGAGCTTAATCGTTTAGAGGAAGTTCAGGTTGCCAGCAGGATAGAAAACCTCCGAAAGAAATATCTGGAGTTCTGGGAGACCTACCGATACACAGGTTACAGAGGCGAGGAGGCATCAAGGGAATATACAGCTCTACATCGCGCCTTAAAAGAAGTGGATATTGATCTTCCTCAAAATCCGAAACAGGACATTGCCCGTTTCTCCTGCCTTGTCTTAAGCGCAAAAGATGGAAAATCGGTAGGATTTGACTATCAGTCCCTATTGGAAGTGGCAAACTTTGCATACGATCATTGTCGGCCGCTGTTATGGTATTTCTGTACAGCTCTAAAGGGGTGTGGAAACATGCCTGTTTTGATGGAAGAAGATAGACACGCTGCCGAGCGGAAAAGACGAAAATTCAAGGGGCACACCAGCTGGGATGAAAAATTGAACATTATCCGAGAAGGAATCCGAGAGTGGAATTCCACCAAAACAGGAGATTTTCCCCAAGAACGAAATTTTGATCAACTTTTTGGATTTTTGCTCCCGGAAATGCGTACATTACTTGAACCTAAGCAATAAATATCTTTCGAGATTGATTGTGAGAAATTCCAGCCCTTAGTCCTCAACGCCAAGGGCTTTTTTGCGTTTAGACTTGTGCCAAGACATGAAAACATTCAAAATTTCCCTGAAAAATGAGGCAGAGTTTTCCTTGCCAGAATTATGAGGATTCAAATGACATTCCCTGTTCTTGCGGTCGTTTGCGGTCTCGTCCTCCTCGTTTGGAGCGCTGATCGTTTTGTGGAAGGAGCCGCTTCAACGGCTCGACACTTTGGAATGCCGGCGCTTTTGATCGGCATGGTGATCGTTGGCTTCGGAACATCGGCACCTGAAATGGTCGTCTCGGCAATTGCGGCGTCACAGGGCAACCCCGGGATTGCCCTCGGTAACGCTTACGGTTCGAACATCACCAATATCGCCCTGATACTGGGCCTAACCGCCTTGATCAGTCCAATTGCGGTCCATTCACAGGTGTTGCGCAAAGAGCTACCAATCCTCATGGCGGTAACGTTATTGGCGGCCTGGCAACTTTGGGACGGTGATCTCTCCAGAAGTGACGCCCTGATTTTACTGGGTGTATTTACGGGATTGATGGCCTGGACTATCTGGCAGGGAATGCAGAAGAAAACTGATGCGTTCGGCGGCGAGGTAGAACAGGAAATGGAAGAGCGGGCAATGCCGCTTAAACAAGCCGTTTTCTGGTTGGTTGCCGGTCTGGTTCTACTGATCGCAAGTTCTCGGCTTTTGGTGTGGGGCGCGGTAGAGATCGCTCACGGTCTCGGGGTCAGTGATCTGATCATCGGCCTGACGATCGTGGCGGTGGGCACTTCCCTTCCAGAGCTGGCTTCATCAATCATCGCGACGCGTAAAGGGGAACATGACATTGCTCTTGGCAACGTCATCGGTTCAAACTTGTTCAATACTCTTGCGGTGGTTGGGATTGCCGGCGTGATTCATCCTCTCGATGTCGGCCCAGAGGTTTTGTCGCGGGACATTTTCGTGATGGCCATCCTGACCGGAGCACTCTTCGTCGTTGGCTATGGATTCCGAGGCCCCGGGCGGATAAACAGGTATGAAGGCGTTGCCTTGCTGGCATGTTATGTCGGGTATACCGCCTACCTGGTGTACGGAGTGATCGTGAACTAAGAACAAGCTCAATTGTTCCTCCGGGTTATTTCTCCCAAAGTCGGGTGATCGCCGGGCCACCATTGGAGCCCCCCTCCCAGATATAGAGGTATTTGATCCCCGTCTCGCTGTCCACAACCACCTGGGCTTTATTGCCAAGGAATTCAAATTTCTCCATGGCTTTGAATCGTTTGTTCTCAGGTGGCTCAGGCTGGCTCTGTTCTCTCTGTGAGCAGCCACCGAAGGCCAGCACTGTGATAACGATCAACAATAAAGTTTTCACGCGGACACCTCTCAATTCGTCTACTTTTTAGCTTCCAGTGCTTTATCGATATCGTCTGTTTTCCCCAGAATGATCAAGATATCGCTGTCCTTGATCTTGTAGGTAGGCGGCGGGGCTGGAATAAACTGATCGGTCAGAACATCTTTGATGGCGATAATGGTCAGATGGAATTTCTTCCTAAGATCAAGCTCGATGAGAGTTTTCCCCATAAAATGTTTTGGTGGTGCGGTTTCCGATAAAGAGTACTCCTCCGCGAGCGGGATGAATTCGAGGATATTGGGGCTCGACAGGTTGCGGGCCACGCGAATCGCCATGTCTTTTTCCGGATAGATGACATCCGTCGCTCCCACACGGTCGAGAATCCGTCCGTGGTCTTCGCTGATCGCCTTGACCACAATGCGTGGCACTTTCAGCTCTTTCAGATAAAGGGTCATCAGGGTTGATAGATGGGAATGCTCGCCGGTTGACACCACGACGGCTTCCATCTCCTGCACGCCCTGGGACGCCAGGAACTCCTTGTTGGCGGCGTCACCCAGAATCGCGTAGTCACAGATATCCTTGACGGCCTGAACCTTGTCTTTGTCGGTGTCGATGGCGGTCACCTCATGCCCCTCCTCGTACAGGGTCGACACGATGTGTGAACCAAAATTTCCCAAACCGATGACGCAAAATTTCTTTTTCATAGGGATTTCTCCTGTTATCCGATCATGATGTTTTCTTCGGCGTAGCGCGTGGCATGACGCCGGGTGCGTCCGGCGATGGCGAACGCCATGGTCAGAAGACCCACCCTGCCAACAAACATCAGCAGGATGATGATGAGCTTGCCCAGAGAGTTCAGCTTGGCCGTCGCGCCGATCGACAGCCCAACTGTCCCGAAAGCGGAAAACGCCTCGAAGGTGTAGCTAAGAAATTCTCGCGTGTTTTCATGGGCCGTATCGGGCGTCTGCACGATCATTAGACCGAACAGCGCCAGAGCGATCAGGATGATGGCGAGCAGTACCAGGGCCAGGGCCTTGGTTATCGCTTCATCCGGGATGGTGCGTCGAAACAGGCTGGTGTGCTTATTGCCCCTGAGCCGGTTGTAGAAGATCGCGAAGAACAGGGCCATGCTGGTGGTTTTGACACCGCCTCCGGCCGATCCCGGGGAAGCCCCGACAAACATCAGAAAGATGACCAGGAAAACAGTGGGCGCTCGAAAGGCGTTCAAATCGATGGTGTTGAACCCGGCTGTTCGGGCGGTAACCGACTGAAACAGGGCCGTCCAGACGCCCTCTGTCAACGGCATGCCGGCCAGGGAATTCCCGCTCTCCAGCCAGCCGATCATCACCGCGCCATAGACGATCAGAAAAGAACTGGCGACCAGCACGATCTTGGTGTGCAGTGAGAGCTTCGGTCGCTGAGAACGTTTCTTGGCGCGAACTACACCGACCTGTATCAACTCCCGAATGACCAGAAAACCGATCCCCCCGAGGATGATCAGCCCCATGACTGTCAGGTTGACCAACGGATTGTCGCGGAACCCGATCAGGCTGTCGGTGAACAGCGAAAACCCGGCATTGCAAAACGCCGAGATGGAATGAAAGACGGCGCTGTAAATCCCTTCCCAGAAGCCGAGGACCGGGACAAAGGCAAAGGCAAGCAATACCGCCCCAGCCGCTTCGATCACCAGCGTCATGAAGAAAATCCCCCGAATCAGGTCACGCCAAGAGCTGACCGGTGTGTGCATTAAGGTCTCGTGGATTATCCACCGTCCCCGGGCGCTGACCCCGACTTTCAGGTAGATAAAAAGGTAGACTGAGAAGGTCATGATCCCCAGACCACCGACCTGGATCAGGGCCAGAACCACGCATTGTCCGAAGAGGGTCAGTTTGGTCCCGGTGTCCACCACGATCAGGCCGGTTACGCATTGGGCCGAGGTTGCGGTGAACAGGGAATCGAGAAAGGAGAGCGGTTCGCCATGGGCGGCCCATGGCGTGGCCAGCAACAGTGTGCCGAGCAGGATGGCCCCAGCGTAGTAGAAAATCAGCGCCTGGCCTGGCGAGAGGTTTTTGATTCTTTTGATTGCACGTGAAGAGTTCATGCCTACTTGGAATCCTGTTTCGTTTGGTTAAATTCGACTCCGGAGAGTATCAAATCCCTCTTGATCGCCATCATGTTGACCTTGTGGCCGAGGTCACTGAACTGTGCGGCTGCCGAATGAGACAATTCCACCAGGTACTTGGTTGAGGTGGTCTGACGTTCCTGCTCTAGGGTTTCACGGAGTCTCTCGATCATGATCCGTGGCTCCTGCAGCGCCTGGTGCAGCGACGTATTGTCGTGGGCATCTATCTCGCCCAACAGATGGTCCGCCCGGTTCAGGTGTTCAAGCGTCGGATCATGACGGTTGAGGGCATGAAGCCGACCGGCGTCATAGATCAGTTGACGAATCTCGGTAATCGGGATGTCGTAATAAATCAGGGCACGAGTATGTTTCTGGGTCTTCTCGATCTTTTGCCGGGCGTCTTCGATCCTTCCCTGGTTCAGGTCCGACTGGAGTTCCGACAGTGAGGCTTGCAGCCGTTCCCCGGCCGTTTTGAGATGAGAAAAGCCCGTGTCCTCAAGCGCGGGCACCCATGCTCCTCGCTCTACGCTACTGTCCTGACATCCAGTCAGGAGCAAAAGCGCACAGGCCACCACAGCCATACTAGATCTCATGTAGCCACCTCCTTCACCTGTTGCATCCTGTCTTCTCCTGCAGGGTTAATCCGACGACCTGAAGCGGTAACCAATCCCGGGTTCGTTGATGAAAAAGACGGGCCGGGCCGGGTCGTCCTCCAGCTTCTGCCGCAACTGGGCCATGTAGACCCTCAGATACTGCACCTGGTTGGCTTGACGCGGTCCCCAGACTTCCCTCAGCAATTGGGCGTGAGTCACCACCTTGTCAGCATGACGGATCAGGACAGTGAGCAGGCTGTATTCAATCGGAGTGAGATGAACCTCCTCTTCGTTGCGTAGGACCTGTCGCTTGCTGAAATCGATCCTGAGTTTGCCAGTGTCGAAGATGACATCCTCTTGCCCGGATTCCTGCCTGGCCAGGTGCCGCAGAGACACCCTGATGCGAGCCAGCAACTCGTCCGCTCCGAACGGTTTGGTCAGGTAGTCGTCGGCTCCAGCATCGAGCGCCCGAACCTTGTCGCGCTCCTGCTCCCGGGCGGAGATGACAATGATTGGGGTGCTCGTCCATTCGCGCAGTTTTTCGGTCACCTCCAGACCGTCCATGTCGGGAAGACCGAGATCGAGCAATATTACGGCTGGCTTGCGACTGGCGACCTGGATCAGGCCGTCCTCTCCGGTTTCCGCCTCGATCAGGCGATACCCCTGGCTTTGCAGGGTAACGCGCAGGAAGCGACGCATCTGCGGTTCGTCCTCGATCAGCAGGATCAGAGGTTTATCGTCGGTCATTGATCACGCTCCAATTTGGTTTCATATCGTTCATGTCTGGTTTTCTTCCAACTCTTCTTCGATTGATGGTGGCTCTTGCGAGATCGGTAGCGTAAAGGTGAACGCACATCCACCTTCCGTAAGGTTGTCCACCCAGATCCTGCCGCCATGGGCGGCAACGATCCCCTGGCAGATCGACAGGCCGAGTCCCGCCCCGCCTCCAGCTTGTTTGCCACGCACGAATTTCTCGAAAATCCGCTCGCTCTCCTCCGGAGGCACCCCTGGACCCCGGTCCGCTACCGTCACCAGCATTTCCAGGTCCTTGACCGTGGCCGACAGGGTGATGTTGGTTTCTTCCGGAGAGTATTTGATGGCGTTTTCCAAAAGGTTTCGCATCACCTGCTCGATCAGCAGCTCATCACAGGGAATCAGCGGCAGATCGGACGGAAGGCGGATTTGCAGGGGATGCGTTTGAAACTGTCCGGCCATACGATTGGTGACCGCGCCGACAATTTCCTCCAGGGACTGCCACTCCCGATTGATTTTGATCGCGCCTGATTCCAGGCGGGTCATATCGAGCACGTTGCGGATGATCCGGTTGAGATGCTCGGATTCCTCGACAATCGTATGGACCAGTTCTTTGCGACTTTCCGCATCAAGGAGTTTCTCGCTTTGCAGCAAGGTCGTCCCAGCTCCAGTGATGGCGGCAAGGGGAGTTCTCAGGTCGTGTGAGACAGAACTGAGCAGAGTGTTGCGCAGCGCTTCAGTTTCGATCTTCAGCAACGTCCGCTGTGCTTCCTCGGCGAGAAAAGCCCGCTCCAGGGCCATGGCGGTCTGATTAGCGAAACTCTCCAGAGCGTGGGTCTGTTCAGGAGTAAAGGGCTCGGTGGCTATGCCAGGAAGCAGACCAACCACCCCGATGGTCTTGGCGGCGGCAATTAGGGGCAGAAAAAGCGCCTTGGCTCCTGGCAGGGTACTGGTTCCAAGTCCAGCTTTCTGTCGATGCTCAAAGGCCCATTGGGCAACACCCCGCTCATTCTGGTCGAGGGCGAAGGTGTGTCGGCCGGTGCTGGGAGGCGTCAACGCCCCCTGATCATTAGGGACAAGGATAACCGCCTGGCATGAGAAAACCTCGCTGAGATGTCGGACCGCGATGGCGCTGAGTCGCTCCCGGCCTTCGACGTGGGCCAGTTCCCTGCTCAGATGATAGAGGGCTGCGGTGCGACGTTCCCGTTGCCGGGCTCTTTCAGCCTGCTCGCGTACCCGCCAGGTCAATCGGCTGATGACAAAAGCGACGGCAAACATAACCGCGAAGGTGACGATATACCGCACATCCTCGACGGTGAAGGTATAGAGTGGCGGAATGAACAGGAAGTTGAAGGCGGCAACGCTCAGCAGCGTTGCCAAGAGTGTTGGCCCCCGGTCCAGACGACTCGCCGTCAGCATGATGCCGAGCAGGTAGACCATGGCCAGATCAACCAGAGTGAAATGCGGATGCATTACAGCCGCGATAACACTGAACAGGGCTACATTGGCGACGCTCAGCAGCCAGTGTCGAAAGTTGAGGGGCGATTTTTTAAAGGGCTTGGAAATGGGGCGAGGTTCCAACTCGCCGGTTTCTCCGGTGATGACATAGACGTCGATTGCGCCGCTTCCACGCACTACCTCATCGAGGACCGACCCGAACACCCGGTCCTTCCAGCGAGGATGAGTCGGTTTACCGATGATGATGCGCGTGATATTGCGCGAGCGAGCGTAATTGAGCAGTTCCTCACTCACACGATGTCCAGACAAAGTCACGGTTTCGGCCCCGAGACTTTCAGCCAATTTCATGTGTTCGGTCAGCTGTATGAGATCCTGCTCAGAAGGACGAACTTTGACGGGAGCTTCGACCGTGACGGATAACCAATCACAACCAAGATCTGTGGACATTTGTTTTGCGGCGCGAATCAAGCGAATGGACCGTGGATTTGCACCAATGCAGACCAGAATCCGATCCTTGATCGGTTTTGTTTCTTGGAATCCCGAACTTATTATTTTGGGATGGGCTTTCCGAGCAGTGTCAGAATCTGAATAGTCTTCTTCCATCATGTTATTTCGATCTCCTGATGGAGTGAATTTGAAATAATTTTATAAACTTACAACGTCTGACAATAATGCTGCGGCAGTACTACAATAAATTCTTTTAACTTTTGAAAGTTAGCAGAAAACACATAAATGGTGCGTTAAAAGTAAGAGGCAGAACATAAAGAATTCATAAAGATTAGGGAACGAGAGATGAGAAAAAGCAATTGAGGAAATGAATATTAGACCTTCTACGCCTTCAATAAAAATTGTTTGATGTTATGGAAATTGCGTCGACAAGGTGTGTGGCGACCACTCAGCCAGTCGGCCAGCTGTTCGGGATCACGGTTCATTTCGGCACCGAGTTGCTCTAACGTGAGTCCTTTGACCAGCTTGTACCAAGCCAGTCTTTCCAGTAGATCAGTTGGACAGGGAATGGGATTGTAGCCGAGAAATTTGATGACACTGGGGATGTAGCGAAGGTCGATTGTCCATCCATGTTCCCAGTTCCAGATTGTGGAGGCCGTTACACCGATCTGAATTGCGACATCTTTTTGGTACAATCCGAGTTCGAGACGGCGCCGGCGCAGGTGATCACCGAGGGTAACGGGTTTTTTGACGAGTTCTTCAGGTGGCCGTATTTTAAGGGGAATTTCGATTTTATGTGGGGTATTGCTTGAGTTGGAATACTTGTAAAAGATGTTCAAACCCCTGCAAATGTGGATTTCTCGGTGATTTCAACAACTTATGCACTTGTACACCGCACGACATCCAACGCTATCGGCAACGCCTTTCCGGCCCACTGCTCGATAGAATCGACCTGCAGATCGAGGTCCCACGGGTGCTGCACAAGGATCTGGCCGATCCGGTCGAGGGAGAATCATCAGCAACTATCCGCGCCCGGGTCGAAGCAGCGCGTACGATCCAGCGCGAGCGGCTAGCCCCCTATGGCCTCCATGCCAACGCCGCCATGGCCGCCCGTCACATCCGCAAATTCTGTCCAGTTGATGAACAGGGGCACATGCTGCTGGAAATGGTGACAGATCGACTGGGATTATCGGCACGAAGTTACAGCCGAATTCTCAAAGTAGCGAGGACAATCGCGGACCTGGCAGGCGAGGAAAGCATCCGGAAAGAGCATCTGGCAGAGGCAATTCAGTACCGGGGGCTGGATCGGAAACTGGTTTGAGATCCAGGCAAGAATACTCTGCCTGGAAAGCCGAAGAAGCCTGACAAGGGTGGAAACTTTTCAGGAATGTGGGAAAATGTGTGATAAGTCTTCTTGATTGGGAACCCCACGAAATTTTGTCGCTTTGCCTCCCATCAGGACCTCTTTAGGCTCATTGGCCTCTCGTGGATGCGGAACTCTTTATGGATAAATTCCTGGTGGCTATTGATAGTTCGGAAATTTCTTTGAAAGTGGTCGACTTCGCCAGTAATCTTGCCACCTCAAAAGGGGCGGAACTGTGCCTCGTTCACGTCGTACGGAAAGAACAGCAATTCACCGAATCCATTTGGGAGCAAGTTGAAGAAGTCTTCCATAAAATGGCAGCCGAGATACTGTTCTCTGCGTCCCAGCGTGCGGGTGATGCCGGAGTTGAAAAAATTGAGGTGGAAATCCTCAGCGGAGATCCGGCTCGGGCGATCGTCGAATTTGCAGACCAACACCAGTGCTCGGCAATCATAATTGGCAGCCATGGTCAGGGGCAAGTCTCGGGTCTTCTTTTGGGCAGCGTTTCCTATAAGGTCTTAAGCCTTGCATCATGCCCTGTGATTGTTGTGAAGTGAAGTCGCTTGTACAGCAGAATGAGCACCAAGACCCCTCATAATCCTTTCTGCCCAGGCATTGTCGCCCCCCCCCCTGAATGCCTCTTCGCATCACGGATCAAACGGCCAAAAGAACGGTATCAGCCAGGTAGCCAGCAGCCAGAACATCAGGTTCAATGGTGTGCCTACCTTGAGAAAGTCGGCGTACTTGTAACGTCCGGGGCCATAGATGAGGGTGTTGGACTGGTAGCCGACTGGGGTCATGAAGGCGGCCGAGGCGGCATAGGTCACCGCCATCAGGAAGGGGCGTGAGTCGACGCCAACCGCTTCGGCGGTGGCGATGGCGATGGGCGTGAGCAATGCCGCCGTGGCGTTGTTGGACATGATCTCGGTCATCAGCGAGGTCATCAGGTAGAAGGCGGAGACCAGAGCGACCGGCCCCCAGATGCCGACGGTCGCGACCAGTTGGTTGGCCAGGTAGAGAGCCGTGCCGGTTTTTTCCATCGCCAGGCCAAGGGCCAGAACCCCACCGAGCAGGAAAACCACCTTCCACTGGATCGCCTCATAGGCCTCTTCCAAGGTCAAACAACGGGTCAGGACCATAAGCACCGAACCGACAATGGCGCTGACCAGGATTGGCACTAGACCGAAAGCCGCGCTGGCGACCACCGCGACGATGATAGCCACTGCCAGCGGGATCTTGCGTCGGCGAAATTCAGGCGTGTCCACTTCCGAGATGACGACAAAGACCTGGTAGCCATGCAGAAGTTCCAATAGCTTCTTCGGCATCTCGATTAGCAGCACATCGCCGGGAGCCAGGACCGTCTCTTCCAGCGGCCGCAGCATCATCCGGCCACGATGTCGCAGGCCATGTACGGTCCCCCCCACCAGCGTGCGGAAGCGGGCATCTTTAAGCGTTTTGCCTTCGAGACGAGAATTCGGGCCAACCACCGCCTCCACCAGCAGCGTTCCTTCTTCTTCCAGGGTTTCGTGCCAACGCGCCTCGGAGCGCAGGGAGAAGCCGTGCAACACCTTCATCTTGCGAACCTGCTCCACATCGCAGCGAAGTCGCAGCAGATCACCGGGATGCAAGGCGACATCCCGGGCCGGCAGACGCAACCGGACGCCATCACGACGGATTTCCTGAATATCGACATCGAATTTGGCCAGTTCCGTTTCACCCAGAGTTTCACCAATGAATTCTGCGTCCTGGTCCACGGTGACTTCGACAAGGTATTCCCGACGCTCATCCTCCAGGGCCATCCCTTTTTCGAATCCTCGTTCCGGGATGAGCCTCACTCCGACAAAGAACATGTAGAGGATTCCAGCGCCGAGGATGATGACACCGAACTGGGAAAATTCGAACATGCCAAAGGCCGGCGCCCCGTGTTTGACGGCGATGGCGCTCACCAGGATGTTGGTGGAGGTGCCGATCAGGGTGCAGGCCCCGCCGAACAGTGCGCCGAAGGACAGGGGCATGAGCAGCTTGGAGGGGCTGATTTTGAGATCGCGGGAGAGACCCATGACAATGGGTAGAAAGATGGCGACGACGGCCGTGTCGTTGATGAAGGCCGACATGACGCCGACAGTGAGCATAAGCGCCAGCAAGCCAAGCCAGAAGTTGCGGCGGCCGAGACGGGCCAGAATCTCACCGACAAAATTCACCGCACCGGTCCGATAGAGGCCGCCGCTCAAAATGAACATGGCGGTGACGGTCACGGTCGCCGGGTGACTGAAACCGGAAATTCCTTCGACAGGCGTCACCACCCCGCTCAGAATCAGAGCGGCCATGACCATCACCGACACCAGGTCGACCGGATACTTCTCCCAGGCGAACAGCAGCACCGCGCCCAGGATGACCGCGAGGACAAAAATCATTTCACCGGTCATTGCACCCCTCAAATCTCCTCAGCAGGCTCATGGCGGACCCTCCGGGCTGCCATCCTCCTCGAACACCTGCATCCTGAGCGGTCGGACAAACACCCGGTCGCCTTCCCGCAGGTTAAGCAGCCGCAGACGCTCCGGCGGTATCTCGGCTTCCAGCAGCTCCTTGCCCCCGGCACTTTCCAGTTCGATCAGGGCCATGGGACCCGCTGAATGAATGTGAACCACCCTGGCTTCGACTTCTTCTTCGCTCTCTCGATGAGCGCTGACCGCCAGATCCTGCGGGCGGACGAACCCCACGACGGGACGATTCCGGCTTTTGCGCATTTCCGGAAGACAGATTTCCACATTACCGATCCGCGCCAGCCCCGCGTCAACAACGCCGTGAAAGACATTGACATGGCCGAGAAAGTTGTAGACGAAGGGGTTGGCCGGCTGGCTGTAGATCTGTTCCGGTGTGCCGGTCTGCTCGATCCGCCCCTCGTTCATGATCACCACCTGATCAGCGACCTCAAGGGCCTCGACCTGGTCGTGGGTGACGAACAAACTGGTGATGTGCAGTTCGTCATGCAGCCGCACCAACCAGCGCCGCAATTCCTGGCGAACCTTGGCGTCGAGGGCCCCAAACGGTTCATCCAGAAGGAGAACCTTCGGTTCGGTGGCCAGCGCCCGGGCGAGGGCGATGCGCTGCCGCTGGCCACCGGAGAGCTGGGAGGGAAAGCGTTCGGCCAAGTCCTCAAGCTGAACCAGGCGCAGCAGTTCGACAACTCGATCATGGATTTCCCCACGACCCAGCCGTTGCTTACGGCCTTGCACCTTAAGGCCAAAGGCAACATTGTCGAAGACCCGCATGTTGCGGAACAGGGCGTAGTGTTGAAAGACAAATCCGATCCGTCGCTTGCGGACCGGGACTGCAGTCACCTCTTCGCCTTCGAGACAGATTGTTCCCGCATCGGGAGACTCCAATCCGGCAATAATGCGCAGCAAAGTGGTCTTGCCCGAGCCGGAGGGTCCGAGCAGAGCGGTCAGCTTGCCGGTAGGCATCACCAGGCTGATGTCATCCAACACGCAAAATTCACCGAAACATTTACGGATATTCGTGACTTCGATTCCCAACTCCATGCCGCCCCCTGGATCAACTTGCATAGATAAACATAAACCTGTGGCGTGATGGGCTTTTGTTAAGAGTATCAAAAGTATCCTGTGAATGACGATTCAAATGAGTTGGATATCGATTTCTTGATAGGAACACTGGTTTTAAGTGGAAACATTGCAAATGAACACCACCGTTTCATCTTGGCCTCAAATTTGCTTATCGTATATAGTATATTGTGCGCCTTGCGTGAAGAAGACTGTCTTGCCTCTCTGTTGATTGGTTAAAGAGTGTCCGTGCTTTGTTCGGTTTGATCTTCACGTGTAATGACTGGAGGTTATGATGACCATTTTTATGAGCATCAAGGGGCGAATGATCCTCTCGGCAACAGTCATCATGCTTCTCAGCGCTCTTGTTCTGGGAGTCTATTCCTACCAGAACCAGGTCCGGCAGTTGCAGCATCGCTTCAAGGACCTGGCCATCAACGACCATCGCCTGTTCGAAACCATCCTGCAATCCGATGCCGACGGTCTCCGCCGTGCCCTGACGGGACTGAGCCGCCTGGAGCCGTTGCTCGACCCGTTCGCCCGGGGCGATCGTGCAGTCCTTTTGGCAGCCGTACAGCCGGTTTTCACCGAGCTCAAAAACCAGCATAACATCACCCACATGTACTTCATCTCGCTGCAGGGTGAGGTATTTCTGCGTGCCCACAAGCCGGAGCAGTTCGGCGACAGTCTGGAACGGTCGACCTACCTGCGTGCAGCGGCGACCCGCTCGACAGCTACAGGCCTGGAAATGGGACGCAATTTTTTCTCCCTGCGTTGCGTGACGCCGGTCTATCTGCACGGAAACCAGATCGGCTATTTGGAGGTGGCCGAAGAGATCGAACACATTTTCGAGCAGATGAAGCACATCACCGGCAACGATTTCGGCCTGTTTTTGCCTGCCAGCTACCTTAAGGCGTACGATTCGGCCCTGCGCCCCGATGCCGAAGGCGACTTCAGTTTGCTTTACCCAACCAACCGGGAAACCTTCCTCCTTCTTGCCGGGCGCTTGAATGGCCTGCTCAGTCGTGGTCTGGAAAATTTCGCTGTGGAGCATACACGCCTTGCTCGGGAAGAGTATCTGGTTGGCGTCGGACCAATCTATGACGCTTTTGACAAAACCGCCGGCGTACTCGTGACGCAGCGCAACATCACTCTGCTGTATGACTCACTCTGGCGCGGGGTTGTTTCCAGTCTGGCAGGATTTGTCACCATCCTCGTGGTCGGCAACGCCCTGCTCTATCTGTCCATGCGCAAGAGCCTCAACCTGTTTCAGTCCCTGCATCAGCACATCCGGAACATCACACAGTCCTGGGACATCAAAGCCCGCTTGCGAATTGATACCCGTGACGAAATCGGCGAGCTGGCGACCGATCTCAACCGGTTACAGGACGAGATGCAGAACATGCAGACCTCCATGCAACAGCGGGCCAATGAGTTGGCAGCGGCCAATCAGGAGTTGGAATCGTTCGGCTACTCGCTCAGCCACGACCTGCGTTCGCCGCTGACCAAGATCACCTCATCGGCGGAGATCCTGCGTGACAGTTATGTCTCACGCTTGGATGATAACGGCCGGTTCCTGCTCGATACCCTCTGTGCGGGTTGCAAACAGATGGACCAGTTGATCGACGCCATCATGGCCTTGGCAAGAAGTACCCGTAAGGAGTTGGAATTGGAGACGGTCGACCTGGCGGCGTTGGCCCGCGAGGTGGCCGCCGACTGTGCCTTGGCCAACACCAACCGCACCGTCTACTTTAGCGCACCGGATCAGGTCCAAGTCAAAGGGGATGAGCAGTTGCTACGGCTGGTGCTGACCAACCTGCTGGGGAATGCCTGGAAATATACCCAAGAGCAGTCGGCCCCTCGTATTGAATTCGGCGTCGAAGAGCGTACAGGTCAGCAGGTCTTTTTCGTGCGAGACAACGGCCTCGGTTTCGATATGCAGGAAGCCGGTAATCTTTTCCAGCCATTCAAGCGCTTATCAAATACCGGCAAAATTGGCGGAACCGGCATCGGCTTGGCGACAGCGCAGAAGATCATCCAGCGCCATGGCGGGCGGATTTGGGCCGTCGGCAAAGAGGGGCAAGGGGCAACGTTCTTTTTCACCCTGGCTTGAGCATTCGGTTGGCCCTGGACTGGTTTCAAGCCAGCCGCTGCCGCAGGGCGCGGGTCAGGGCGAAGCCGGCAATATTGCCGAGGGCGGCACCAGGAATCCAGGCCAGAGAGGCGACAACGAACGCTTCGCTGCCCAGCGTGGTCAGCACAAAATAGGCGATAGCAGCATAACCGAGGAAAAAGGAGGTACTGAATCGCCTGGCCCAGGCTATCTCGGTGCGCCGCAACAACAGACCGCACAGAATTCCACCGAAACTGACAAACAGCAGGCCGCAGAACAAGTAGAAGATCATTTCCGGAGCACCGGCATGCCCGGCGTGCAAGGAGACATGGCCGCCCGGGCCGAGACCGAACTGCGGACAGACGGTCAGGGTGGCCAGCCCCGTGGCGATTTGGGCCAGGGTCATTTTCAGATCGGTCTGCCAGGTTTGCCGCCGCATCTCCCCGCTGACCCTGGCGATGACGGTATCATCCAGTGCCAAGCTGGGCGCTATCAGTCTTGTCGCTTCGAAATCGTGAAACTCCTGGCATATCTGGTCTTCATCATGACGGGTCATGGGTCATCTCCTTGTCACGCAGTAGCCTACGCAGCTTGCCGAGGGCGCGGCTGGCCAACTTCCGGGCATTGGCCGGCGATAGTTCGAGTTGCTCGGCGATCTCGGTAAAACTAAACTCCTGGCCGAAGCGCAGATCCAGCACCCGGCGCTGATCCGGGCTGAGCGTGGTGAGCGCGGGGAGCGCCTCGTGCAGAGGCACCGGGTCCGGTACTTGGTCTGCAACGGCCGCCGCAACCTGCTCATCATCCAGTACGATGCGCGAGCTGCGGGTCTTCTCCCGGCGCGCCGCATCGATCAGAGCAGTGCGCACGATGGTGAACAGCCAGGGGAGAAACGGCAGGTCATCTCGGTAGTTGTCGCGGCTACGGTGTAGTTTCAGAAACACGGCCTGAAAAACGTCCTCGGCAGCAGCCCGATCGCCTAACTGCTTCAAAAGATATCCCATCACCCGGCTTTTATGCCGGGCGTACAACTGATCAAAGCCCGCCTGCTCTCCCCTGGCATAGGCCTGCATTAACTCTTCATCGGTCACAATTCGCGTTCTCCCCTTGTAAAAAATTACGCAGCAGAGGACCCGAATGTGACGATCAGCAAAAAATCGAACTGTCACAACTGCGGATAGCGCTGCGTATTTACCAACAAGATGCCCCGTATTTTCATTTTACCAGTCGAAAAAGGAGAAAAAAGATGCCAAAGACACGTTTTGACCGCTTCCTGTTGCTGACCCTCGCTGCCGCCCTGCTGCTGTCGCCACAGTTTGCCTGGGCCCACTGCGACACCCTCGACGGGCCGGTGGTGATTGACGCGCGAGCTGCATTGGCCGCCCAAGATGTCACGCCGGTCCTCAAATGGGTCCGCGCCGAGAATGAGGCTGAGATTCGTGCCGCCTTCGACCAGACGCTCAAGGTGCGGCAACTTGACGGCACCGCGCAAGAACTGGCCGACCACTATTTCTTTGAAACTCTGGTACGGGTTCACCGTGCCGGCGAAGGTGCCCCCTACACCGGCCTGAAGACCGGAGGGACCATTCCGGCGCCGATCGTCAAGGCGGACCAGGCGCTGGAGCAGGGGTCGGTCGACCAACTTGCCAAGGCAATCGCCAGCCATGTCGAGCAGGGGATTCGCGAACGGTTTGCCGCCGCCCGTGACAGTCGTCAGCACGCTGCGGAAAGCATCGCTGCCGGACGCGCCTTTGTCGCCGACTACGTGACCTACGTGCACTATGTCGAAGGGATCGTTGCGGCGGTACACGCCGGTCCGCACCACGGCGAGAAGGCAGCAGCCGAGGGGCATGCCCACTGAATAATACGCAAAGCGGCCCGGCGATTGAATGCCGCCGGGTCGCTTCATGCTCCATCGGATATGATAGTTACAATAGTTGTTTGCAAAGAGCTATTTCAGCCGCACTTTTTCGCTTTTGTCGATCTGCACCACGTGGCCGTCCTGGATGACCAGGGTCACGCTGCCGTAACGGATTTCCCTGATCGCTTCCCGCAAGCGGCCTTCGAGATCCTTGTTCCAGACCTCAGCGGCCTGCGTCTGCTCCCTGCTGTGCATGTAAACCTCCCTGGCCGGGTTCCGTGCCCGGGCTAAATCTGGTAATCGGGTGCGAAAACCCGGATATTGGTCGGCTCGATAAACACCTGTTCGCCCGCCTTCAACCCGAGGCTGCGATACTGGTCGCGCGGCAGTTCGGCATGGACCGTCTCGCCGTTATCGAGGCGCTTCAATTCGATACGCGGCAGCGCTCCCGCTCCCTGCACGAACACCACTTCGGCGGCGATCTCCTCGCCGGTTCCCCGGATGCGGCGGATGCGGATGTCGCCGGGACGCACATAACCGATGGAACCACCATCACTGCTGACCGGGCAGGCGATGGCTCCGGCCCGGTTATCACCGCCACGGCAATGAAACAGATTGACATGGCCCAGGAAACTGAAGACAAAGGGAGTGGCCGGATGGTCATAAACCTGCTCCGGGGTGCCGACCTGTTCGATCTTCGCCTGATTCATCACCACCACCCGGTCAGCCACCTCCAGCGCCTCTTCCTGATCGTGNNGACGAAGACGCTGGTGACGTGGATTTCGTCGTGCAGTTTGCGCAGCCAGCGGCGCAACTCCTGGCGCACCTTGGCATCGAGTGCGCCGAAGGGTTCGTCGAGGAGCAGCACCTTCGGCTCGGTCGCC
>NPIE01015099.1_pt1 | contig 24149 bp, 30 predicted proteins | sample 8637661 | NCBI WGS metagenome assembly NPIE01 (sample SAMN07420842, study PRJNA396082) | bioreactor metagenome | isolation source: sample BA12 brine-fed electro-methanogenic bioreactor BA | place: Japan: Kochi | collected 2016-12-09
AGATTGGTATTGAACTCAGGATTGCAGATGACGTTCTCATCGGCACATTCACCATACAATGGACAGCGGACTTTCTCCAGGCAAAAATTACCCAGCTCATCAATATCGGCCTTGTGGTCCTGCAACCCGAAATTACAGCGGATGAAGCGCTTCACAATTTGGTATTTGTGATCATAGCGTTCGCCATACAATTTCCTCAACCTGGTGAAAGCTTTGGGGTATTGTTCCTGGATCCTTTCGAAGATGAAATCAATAAGCTCCTGGTCCTTGTTTGAAAATTCATGGTAGCCCTTATCATCCCTGATCAGTACTCCTTTGAAATTCTCCGTTAAGAAAAACTCGACCTTCTGCATAAATTTTTTTAGTTAGATGATGGGAATAATTCGTTTTCTGACTTATCGGCGATGCGGCTAATGATCTTTCTGGCATAACCTGGAATTTTCTCGATATTCCGCATCCAGTAATAAAAAGTAGGCCGGCTCACCCTGGTTTCCATGATCACACTGTCCCGGAAATTATCCCTGGGAGAAACTTCCGAAAGCGATTCATAATAGTCTTTAAGGGTTGTTTTTTGCATTTAATTGATCTTTTACTTGAAATATTACACTAACTGTATTAATTTGATGCTACGAATTTAAGAAAATCTTTGATTAAAAGTCAAGTTTTTCTTAACATATTTTTTATGAAAGAGGTTAATGATCTCATTTTAAGAAAAATGACAGAGCTGATGCACCGGAAGAATATTTCTCGTCCGGAGCTAGCTTCTAAAATAGGCTTGCACAAGCAAACTATTTACGATTATTTCAATGGAAAAGCCGATGTATCAATCAAAACAATCGCTTTAATATCGAAAGAATACGACATAGATCTGTGCTGGTGGTTCAAAAAGGAAGTAAATTATGACGATATAGCAAACCAAAATAATGTATCACAATTAAATGAACAGGAGAATCCCATGGAAATCATTGAATTTTTACAGGACCAAATCAGAAAGAAAGACAACCAAATCGAATTTTTACAAAATCAAATTTCAGGCAACATTAATCAATCAACCGGCACTTGAGGGTAAGTTATAAGAATCCCAATACGTTGAAGGTTTCAAAGCGGGGCAGAAGTGACGCAAATACAGAACCTTACGTTGGCTGGAAAGTTTGTATTCCAAATTTGAGCAATAGCAAATATCCACAATATAGTTTTATGAACCAAATTCAAGTTTTATGAGTGAAATAATATGGATTATTCAGGCAGTTATCAGTCTTGCACTGGTTATCTTATTTATCGTAATGGTAATTGATATTGGCAAAATCAAAAAAGCAATTATCAGAATTGAAGAGATGGGAGAAAAGGCAATGCGACACACCGGAATTATAAGAAGTGGCAAGTGTAAGGTTTGTAATGGAAAAATTGAAACAGATAAAGCTACAGGAACAGCAACAAATTGCCCTCTTTGCTACAGCAGCATTGAGATCGACTTTTGATCAGCGTCCCTGAAACGTCTCAGTAAACACCCAGATCCAGGAAATATTAAAATGTAAACTAAATAGAATCAAGTTATTTGAAACACAATTATTGGGAATAGGAATCCCTCTTTCTCCGCCAATTGTGTTTTATATTGCTGGTTAACAGGCGTTTCGGTTGAAAATAGGGGGGTACCCCGCCCCGAAAACGCCCCGGCCTATGTTTAAAAAAAGCATGGCAATGATCGATTTTATACCAGCGGTATATCGCGAGAACAAACACAAGTCCTACGTTGAATACTACGCAATCCATCCTGGAGAGGGTAAGTTAAAGAGAAAACAAATCCGTGTTGGACGGATTAAAAGCAAACCTGAAAGAAGACGGTTTGCCAAAAGACTTGCCCAGAAAATTAACATGAAGCTCGAAGAAGGCTGGAATCCTTTCATAGAACAGGAAAGCCCAAGAGCATTACACCGGTTCTCAGATGCTTTAGAAGAATTTTTCCTTGACAAAAGGAGCTTGAGACCAGATACTTTAAGGGATTACGTAAGTAATTTTAAAATGTTCCGAGAGTGGATCGAAGATAATTTTGATCCGTCAGATCCTTATATTTTAAACTTTTCCTATTTACATGCAATCCGGTATATGGAATTCCAATATAAAAGGAACAATAGCAATCTCCGGTATAATAATATCCTGGTCCGTCAAAGACTTTTGTTCAATTGGTTGATCGATCATCAATATACTAAGGTAAATCCATTCACTGCCATCAAAAAGAAAAAGGAAAGTTATAAAACCAGGATTCAGGATATAAATCCGGAAACTAGAAAAAAAATCAGAGAATATTTATTGAAGACAAATCACATGTATTGGGTCGTTTGCATGTTTGCTTTCCATTCTCTATTAAGACCAAAAGAAATTTCCTACGTACAGAAAAAGGATATAGACCTTGTACATCAAACAGTAAAGGTATCCGGATCTATTGCTAAGAATGGGAATGACAGATATGCCATCATACCAGATGTTATGATAGATGATGTGAGAAAAATTATGAAATCAGTTAAAAGGCAAAACCATTTTCTTTTTTCAATAAAATTCCTACCCGGAAAGGAAAGATGGGATAGCAGAGAAATCGCCAGGTACTGGGCCCAATTGCGAGGAGTATTGAAACTTCCGATGGAACTGCAATTCTACAGTTTGAGAGATGCCGGCATAATACAAAAACTGCGTGATGGCATGGATCCAGCAACCGTTAAGGCATTAGCCGACCACAGTAGTTTAGAGGTTACAAATAAATATGTCCGGATCGCAAGCAGGACAGCTAACCAGGAGGCAAAAACAAAATCCTCAGCGTTTTAAAATGTTAACATTTCAATGAAAAAGCCCAATCATTGCTGACAGGGCTTAATCACCAAAACCAAATTAAATCATGAGTAAGTTTACATTATAAAAGTACAGTGAGCGTGCTCCCACATAAAGGACAAACCTATTTAGTGTACCCTTTGATCCTGGCCGGCGAGATCTTTGCCTGATCAATCTTTATGGTGATTTCTTTGAAAATCTTGTTAATCTCCAGGATCCGGTGGATGACTTGCATACTCAATTGGCCAATCTCTGCCGGAGTTAATTGGTTTTCAAACTCGACAACCTGCCGTGTCTGAAGCCAATTTAGATAGCCAGAATAAAACTGATTAACCAGGCCTTCACTCTCATGAAGCTGATAAGCATAGGAAGTTCCATCAATTTCATTGCCCCTATAGTCATAATTGGAAGTACTTGCCATAGGGTATAAATTATTCAGCATTGTTTTCTGCATTCCTCTCCAAAAGAAAAACCTCAAGTCAAATTCATTTCTTCCAAGATCAAACAAAGTACTTTGCCCTTTTTGGTTAATCCGGGGAACTAGCCAGTTGTGTTCAAACCCAAAGTCAGCTAAGTTTACTATTCCTGGTTTATGCATTAAGATTGGCGCACCGGGAATTGATATTTCTTTTGTGCCTTCATCAAAAATTTGTTCTTCATATCGATCACAATAAACCTGAGTTGTTTCCATATACCCAAGTTTGGTGCGTACCCAATACTTGTTTGTATTTTTTTCATAAGCACAATCCCCCAGGTTTAATTCAGGAAAATTAGATTTATCAGAAAAAGCTCCGATATAATTGAATTCATCAATACTTTTAAAATTATCCTCCAGGTATTCATCCTTATCACCGAAATCAAAACTAAAGGAAAGACCGGAATAATCGTTTCCCTCATTGATAATAGAATCTTTTATTGGCTTCTCTGAAAATGTTTTTTGTTTTGCTGATTCTAAAATATCCCTCACTAAAACCAGTTCAGCCTCCTTGGTCTTTTCACTAAAAAAGGGAATAATGCCAAAGCTCAGGAATACTGCAGAAACAAAATCAGACACTTTCATATTTGGCATGTGGTTCTTGTATTTGATTTCAGGATTAAAAATATTCAAGATACTCACATCATCAAGTATGGCTTCCCAAACAAATGAGTTCACGTTAAAATCATCATAATGGTTTTTGTAGTTGCTCACTCGATACGTTAGTTTTTTTCCAATATCCCCTGCAGAATATGCAACTACATAGGTATAAGTGTAGATAAAATTTTCATACTGCATTCTCATAAGAGTGGATGTAATTGCGACACCATCAAGATAAAACATTCCATAAACTTCACCATAACTCATTTCAGCTGGATCATAGTCATATGAGATGCTTATCTTAAAAGTATGCTTTACTGCAGATTTAATTTCAAAAGTATTATTTATAAGGTGGAAATTATCTAATGGATCCGTGTTCGGGAAAGCACTATCATTGTCGATATCAACAACAGTAAAGGATATTCCTGCAGGTATTAATTGAGAATTGGTTGCGCTTGCTCTTGCATCAGCTGTGGGTGCCAGGCCTTGTTTGTCAAGTGAGAAATTGTTATAAAACATTAATTGCATCAGTTCCTGATTACTGAACAAACTCCCATAAACAGTATATCCAAAGTGAGTGAATATTTTTTTTATCACATAAAAAACAAAGAATTGTGGTACAAGAACATTATGATTCTGATTACTGTTTATTACAAGCTTGTCTGTTTCAGATTGTGTATTCCACAAATTCATAAAGCTCCAATAATCAGGATTAACTGGAACGAAATCTTCATCATCCGGCTCTTCCATTGGTCCATAAAACCCTGGATTAAAAATAACAGGGAAGTTGAAGTCCACTTCCGGAAAGCTTTTTTCAACCTGTTCAGCAACAAAGGCTCCAATATCATCACCCATATTAAAACTATCATTGATTATCTCAGGTAACATTACATCTTTTATCATGTTATAGAATGTTCCATTATCAACAAGAATCTTTACCTGGATGCTCCTGGATGAAGCCTTGACAATTTTCAGTGTTCCAAAGCAGAAGTTCATGCCATTAAAACTGAAACGGGCAGGGTAGGAAAGTTTACTTGTTTCAAATCGTGAGAGCCTGGCTGGATAGCCAAATACAGAGTTGTTTAATTGGGTGGCCGGCAAGGAAAAGTTAAAAACAAAGCTCCCAGGGAAACCCTCATCAATGTCAATATTGTTGACAAATTTGACAGTGAAGGAAGCTCCCTGGGAATCAATGGTATTATTATCGACATAAATCCTGAGCATTATTTCTTAAGCTCTTTCTTTTTCTTTTTGAGGATCATGCCAATGATTATTCTGGCAAGGCCCTGGAAGATCAAAGCTTCCTCCTCATCAGTAAATCCTGGGATATCAATAATGGAATCAATGAAGGCAAAGCCTTTCTTAACGGCTTCTTCATAATTTTGTTCCATTACAATCTCATCCAGACGTTCCCTGATTTGGGTCTTGTAAGGTTCTGGGACCTTATCGCCATAATTGTCATCGATTCCTCGCAAGGTCTGTGTTGCAAGGTATCCGTCCAGGGGTTCAAGATACCACGGTGCATTGATCATATCATCAATTACTTCACCGCCGTATTCTTCTAACCTGTAAGTAAGTACTCCTTTTTCATTCATGTTTTGTGATTTTTATGATTAAACAATTAATTACCACCCAATAACCTCACGTTTCATCTGAAACAGCTTCCGTGAAATAGTTTTATCATCGTCTCTCCATGTTGAGGGATAATGATAGTTCAATAGCCACTTGCCATTTCTCCATTGTCCGGCTAAATACAGTGAATCATTCTTTCCGTAATATTCATAAAATTCAAACTGCGAAAAGGCTGTATCAGTAGGAGTAATTACCACCTTATGCAAGCGATAACGGTAGCGTGAAAGTGTATCTTCATATCTTACCTCTGAGGCTGTCACATAGCCAAACAGTAATAAGCTGTCACCGTTAGGTTTCATTAGGGTATCTGAACCAATGTAAAGTCCATTCCATTCAGGCAAAGGAAACTGTGCCTGTACTGATATTGCAATAACTGCAAATAATACGATTAATAGTTTTTTCATCATTCAACTCCCATTATTGATTTAACATTTGACTTGTTTACAGGAATAATCCCTGCAACTGAACTCCAACTCACTGTATTAACTTTGCCAATATCTGAACCAGGACCTGCCCAAATCGTCACCCTTATATGATCTATGTCTGCTCTCGCCAGTGTCTCACCACTGGGTCTTAACAATCCAATTTCTATTTGGACCCCAAAATCTGAATCGTTCACCATAGAGGGGGTCAAAGTGCTTGTCCCCCACGTATCGGTTGCGCCCCCAATATTATAATACGCATCGGTTGAGCCCAAAGTAAGGCGTAAATCAGTCTTAAAAGAACCCTCGAGGGGAATACCAGAATCATCAAGCAATATTGCGGAGGAAATCTCTGTGGTAGGTCCAGAGTAATATTGCTGACCCTCTACATCAACCCTGACTCCAAGGATCTCATAAGTAAGGGGTATTGAAAACCCAAATCCTTGAACATCAATTAAACCATTACGCCACTCATCTCTCGTTAAGGTGAATACTGTCGCATCGGTATTGTTGGAAGTATAAACATTAGTTATGTTAGTCCAAGGTTCATCCCCACCACCATCTAAAGCAGAGCTGGGGTTGTTTGGTCCATACTGTGTTTGTGCAGTCAAGTAAACCTGCAACAAGGATAATATTATGACAAATAATTTCTTCATCAGTTTATCTCCACTGTTGTTATATCCGGTTTAAAATATATTTTATTAGATGCTAACGCAATACCAACAATCTGCACCTGATCACCACTGCCAGAAGGCGCTGTTTGGGTAAGTGTATTTCCTGATGAGCCCGATGTTGATACATAAACATAGCCTCCTACCGTCCAACTCCAAGAATCATCACGAACTACACCAAACAGCAAATATCTACCCGATGTCCCTGCGCTTATTGTTTCTACTGCCATATAAACGCCAGGCATTGATGAAGCGGCATCAGCATCAGCATACAATGCGTTTCCGTTGGTATGTATGCGCATAACGTCACCAAAATTTACTGTTGTACCTGTGTTCTGTACCGACTCCATGTAAACCCCATTAGAGGAATGGTCTGAGGACAATGTGTTGTCAATTTCAATATCTGAATGGTTGTGGCTGTCATCGGCAATCGTTACAGATATTGAAGTTGTTCCACTACCAGAAGCGTCCCCGGAAAGTGTTATGCTTTCATTGCCTGTAATATATCCCTCAGCAGAATGATCACCCCATCCGTGAGCAGTACTCCAATTCGTAATGTTTGTAGATGTTATTCCACTGGCAGGGTCACCGGAATATACCGGGTCTGTCTCTGTGTATTCCCCTAACAAACTGGATAATGTTCGAGTACCTATTGCCCCGGAACTTTCGACTAAAATATTGTCACTTGAAGAACTGGCTAAGGTGTGAAGGGTCATGGTTCCTGTGGGACCATCAATAGAAACTGCCGGAGCAGAAGCATCTGTATAGTACGTTTTAAAAACAATATCACCTGAGTTTGCGTGAGTCCTACCGTACAGAACCATGCTTGGACTTGTGCTTCCACCACCCCCTGTTGAGTAGGTTGAATAATCATCCGTGTCATTGGTTAATACCAAATAACCGCTACTTGCGTCTGTACCCCAAAAGCCATATTCTGTACTATTATGTTTAACAAGGAAATCTCCGGTAAGCCCTAAGATACTACCGTTAAAAGTCAAGTTTCCTTCTCCGTTCAATGCTGTTCCACCATTCGATGTTACCAACCGATCACCGGAAGCATTACTGATAGTAGTGTAACCCTGTGAAGCGTGGTTGCCCCAACTGTATGCTGTGTTCCAGTTTGAAATATTCGTGCTTGTAATACCACTTGCCGGGTCACCTGAATAAATCGGGTCGGTTTCCGAACTAATGAATCCGTATGAATTGTTCCAATTAGTGTTTCCATCTGTGATATACCCTGCATCGTTAGTCCAGTTGCTGATGTTTGTAGAAGTAAAATCCGAAACGGATAAACCGGATATTGTGCTACCGGTATGACTGTGTGAATTATTGCCAACCGTTGTACTGATTGATGTAGTTCCGCTCCCGGTTACGTCCCCAGTCAAGGTTATTGTTTCGTTACCGTCAAGATACCCATAATAATCAGCATATTCCGAGAAGTTACCCGTATGGATTAATTCCTCCCTCCATGAAACAGCGTTGTTAGTTCCCCCACCTATCATCGCCTGATCATAAGCGTTGTCAACTGCAATGAACCCATTTGCTCCTGATCCGCTCCATCCGATCATTGAACCATAATCATGTAGATCAGTAAAAATAATGGGCTTTGTTTCCCAATAACCAACAGACAATTGGTAATCAGTTGCGCTTGCATCATTATATAGGATTGTCCGGTAATTAATAGCAGTTAATCCATCAACGGTCGATGGAGCTTTTAATGAATGCCGCCCCAAATCATGCGTGTGATTAATATCTGCCAATAGGAGGAAAGAACTGGAGGCAGATGTAAGAGTTGATATGCTTGATACAGGCGAAGTTGTCAAATAAAACTTGTCATTTGCAACGTCATACACTTGCGTTCCTACTGATAAATTGACGCCAAATGCAGTCGTGGCATTTGATATCCTGTAAACACCTGCCGATGAAACCTGTGCCTGTGTGCTAATTGACACTGACAAGCATATCAACCATAAGAGTTTTTTCATGCTGCTGATTTTCACTATTTGATTAGTACCAATAAGTAATTACAACCTGATCATACTGCATCACAGGTCCATCCAGTGTGATAGTTGATGTTGTAAGCGTATAATCATCAGGGGATAAAGTGGCACCATTCAACGACACACGGCAACCCTGAGCAGTCACAGCTGTTTGAGCCAGGGAATGAGCCGTAGGTGTTCCACTGGATTCCTCAAAAGTCTCTGTGATCGCTGTGAGGTTAGCTTCTGCACCTGACTCAATCGCATTAAGTTTCTGTTTATCCGAAGCAGTCATTAAACCCGCTTCAGAGGTTGTTACAGCAGGAACAGTTGCATCAGTACCATCAGAGGAAGTAATATTCAAGGTATTCGCTGTTTTACTACCAACACCAAGATTGGTTGTAACATTGGAAACTTTTGCATTATTAACAGCAACATCTGATCCTAACTCCTGAAGGGCTGTTTCAACCTCTGTCCCCGTGAAATACCCACCGGCATCCGTGATATCAACTTCACTTGCGGTTTGATCATCCGTACCGGTACCATCCTGGAGACTGGATAAATCCACTGTTTTTGTGGCTTCGCCATCCCCCTCAAGGCTCAAATTAAGATCGGTACCACTAAGACTGAATACATCAATGGTCTGATCATCGGTACCGCTATCATTCAGCTTTGTGAATGACCCGGATGCAGTAGTCAGAGTAGCAGTACTGGCCACTCCGGCAGTTGCAACAAAATAATCACCTGTGGCAATGTTATACACCTTGGTTCCCACCGGTAGGTTCTTGCCAAATGCTGTTGTAGCATCGGCAATACGGAAGTCAGCTACGTTTGACACCTGAGCATTCATGCTCACAGCAACAAACACCGCAATAATGGCTAAAAAGAATTTAATCGCTTTCATTTTTATCACTTTTTAATTATTAGTTTATCGTATTGTTTAACTGGTATTAGTAAACTCAAGTTAATAGTCCCGACACCTGTCCAATCATCGGCTCCCTGGGCAATACCATTAACATATATTACGGATGTAGCAAGCAGAGTAAAGGGTACTGTTATCTCGGTTTCATTATCGGCTAGCTCCTTTTCGTATATGGCAGGCACGAAGGCATTTGTTGCAGCGCCGGCCTTTAGAAGATCATAATTATTGCTGCTTGAAAAAACATCTTGCATGGAATTGCCTGCCGCAAAAGACAGGTTCAGTCGGTAAATCTGTGAACTATCACGCAACCAAACCTGAGTACCAACAGACAGGCTTTTTCTAAATTGTTGGTTCGTACTATCAATCTCAACATCAGTTACCGGTCTTTGAGCAAACATTATTGTAGCATCGATCATTAGCAGTAATATGATTGCCAGGTATTTCATTCCTTTATTGTCAATTTTTGATTTTCAAAAGCGGGAAAATTGAGCGTGAGTGTATTGCCATCAATTGTGTAATCATCAATAGTTAGCATATTACCATCAAGAAATACAAGGATGTCATCATCCAGAACAAAATCAAAAACAAACTCTGTTTGGTCCGGATCAGAGGTCAATGTCCTCTTACGACGGGTAGAAAACTTATTACCAGGAAACTTGTAAAGCTTCCCAACTGAATCCTCACCATAGATATGATCTTCAGTCTCCAAATTTTCTTTAGTCGGTTTTGAATTGATCTTTGGCATCTATGAATTTTGTTTCGGTGACAATTTTATAAACCTCCCTTGTTTTTAGAAAGGACACAATTAACTATCCATTAAAGGAGCCCCAAATGCATCCTTTAAGATCTCACTTTCCTCATCCAGCAAGTATTCAACATCTTCATCCGGAAGCTGGTTACTGAAATGATTGTCTGTGTATGCCCTTTGATATTCGAGTTCCAGATCAAACAAAGTTTCATCATCGGTATGCTGAAATACCTTTTTTGATATAATTACGACCGGGAATACCAAATCGCCTTTTAATTCATATACATCATCACTCATCATCAATTCTTCTAACCAATCCTTTGTTGCTTTAGAAACAAATCCAATGTTCCCCTTGTAGGATTGCGTCCTGTCAATGAACAAATGACGCTTTTGTCTATTTGTGTAATTGTATTCCAGGTAATCTTCTACCTCTATTAAGGTTCGGTCGTATTGGCTTTCCTTTTCAAATACACCGGTGGCCCGGATAGTGTCGTAGCATTTAAAAGAATTTGAAAAAATGAAATGCCTTTCCTTGAAATAATATTGCTGATCAAGTATATAAGATTGCACCTGCCAATCCTGATCCTCTGTGTTGTTGCAGAGCCACACCTCCCACTTTAATATTTCTTTTGCGCTGTACGTTTCCAGATTATTAGGAAGGTAGCCTGTCAGAAATTCATACAATACATAAGATGTCTGTGGCAGTTCTTTTGGATGGCTATTAATATTATCAATCAGGATTTGTGTTGTATCACTACCATCGTTATAAGTGATCTTCACTTTCAAATCTACATCATGTGTTTTGTCAAGAACAAAATACAGGCGCTCACTGGCTTCTTTACTGGTGAGCTTTTCGGATGGCTGCCAGGTAAGTGGTTTTTTGATGTTCTCAGAATACTGGAAATATGAGCTATCAAATTCACTGTAAAAGGCTTTATCGCGCCAGCTTACACCACCCGGCAAAACCGTGATGGGAGTATCCCTGTTATCCGACATTTTGAAAACAGTTCCTTCGTATTTTTCCGCATAGCGATAGAAGATCTCAAGTAGTCCTGATGAATGAACCTTAAATAGTTCGGTGTCCACCTGGGGCCAGATAAAGTCAACGGAAAGTGAATTCTTGATATATTCTTTAAGATCGAAAAAAACCTGCAGGTTTATATCGGGTGATAGAGCGTCGGTACCCAGGAGCATATCCGGATCGGCCTTTTTCCAAACCTGAGCAATAAGTGCATAATTATCGCGTGCAATGGCATTATCTGCAATTGTATAATCATGAGTACTCAGACCGCTCACATTGTTAGCGGTTAAGTTAACACTATACTCTGCTCCAACTTCTTTTGATTTAATAATGACAAGATGAATGCCCCCCTCATGGGAGGTTCTTATGCTAAAGTTTATGTTAATGTCATAAAGCAACATCAGTTCACCGGCCACTTGATCAACAAAATCAGTGATGCTCATTCCGTCAGGTCTTGATGTAAGTTGATAACCTGATTCATCTGGAGTTTCCTTGAATACAAAATCCAGCTCAACACCCATTACTGTGAGCTGAAAGGTCTCATTTACGTAATTAAATGTGTAAGGATCATCAGGTGTAAATCTCAGTTCGATGCTTCCATGCTGCCCTAAATCAGAATACAGGTTGTCGGTTTGCAGTTTGAGTGGAAAGCCATCATCAAGCAATATTTTTGTCTTCGGTGATTTGATAACAGATATGCTCATCCTTTTACATCATTTAAAGTTTCATTATATTCATTCAAAAACTCGGTCAGGTTGTAGGCATTATCATAATCCCTGGCCATCCTTGCAGGGATCCCTTCTCTTTGCATTTTGTCCACAGCATCTGCAAAGCGGTTCAATGCATTGGCCATGGCTGGATCCACAAAAGGTTTCTCGATGGTCCGGCTTTCCCTGACCAATTCCCTGGGATAAGATCCCGAAGCATATTGAGGCACACGAGCGGCCATGATTGCCTGGATCACTCCCGGATAATTCATCTGTAGGTTGCGGGTTGTTTTAGGATCGATGATTATTTCGGGCTTTTCTCCGGCCAGTATGGTAGGGCTTTCCAGAAGACCGGTGCCTGGAGAATCAATGAAGGAGGCCATGTAAGTTTTATGGTCATCTGCACCCTGAACCGGATACAGGCCTTTTTCAAATTGCGGAATAATACTATTGAATAAGGCACTCACTGCAGCTCCGGCTGCAGCACCAAGAGCAATATTAAAAGGAAATGGAACTTGTACCAGGGCCTTACCTACAGCCTTTGCAGTAGCCTCAGCAATGTAAGCCTTAATTTGCTGACGGATTGCCTCCAAAATCGCCTTGCCAGCCTCACCAATTGTCTTCGCATTTTCAACAGCAGACGCAGCAGATGTAACAGCCATCTTGACTTCAAGCTCTCGCTGCTTAATCTGATTTTCAATGATCTTTTGCTTTTCTTCTTCAAGCTTCTTTTCTGCTTCAGCTGCCTTTGCCTTTGCAGCCATTTCCTTATCCAGGATTGAAATTTTCTTTTCAAGAATGGAGTTCTCAAGATCCACCGTCTCCATTCCTGCCTCCCGCCTGGCAGCTAACAATGATTCAAGATGTGCCAGCTCCAGGATATTGAGTTCCTGATTATATTGTTCCTGGGTAAGTTTGCCATCTTCCCGTGAAACCAGGAGCTTGTTTTTGGCTTCTGCCAGGGATTGGTCCATGAGGGTTTTTACTGCATTGAATCTTTCTTCGATAGTAGGAATATCGGGTGACAAAGTTTTTGTGACCTCATTAATTCCATCTTCATCACCAGGTGAATCTCCATTGCTTTCACTGGATGATCCTTCGCTTGCGGAACCGGTTTGAATTTGCATCAATTCACGAATAGCCTGCGCCCTCTTTTGAAATGACTGAACATCACCCATCATCTCATTTTCCTCATCCAGCAACTTGTTCCTCCTGGAGGCAATCAAAAGGATTTCATCAAGAAGTTTTTGTTCTTCAGACCGGTTGTCAATTCTTTGGCCGGATTTATTGACATAGATATCGGATTTTTTTGTAAACTCTTCAATCGAAGCTCCTTCCTCCACTAGCAAATCAATTGCAGCTTTTGTTCTTTCTTCCAAGGATTCTTTTGTTTCAATGATTTCCCGGTTGACCTCCTTTACTTTCAATAAGATGTCATTTTCCAGTGAAAGTCGAACTGCCCTATTTTCCCCGGCTTTATTTAGTAGCTCCTGTTCCTTCTGATCAAGTTGCGCAAGAACAATTTTGTTTGCAATAGCTTCATTGTATTTCTCCAGGTTGTCGAAAAGTTTACCAATTTCGATCCTTTCGGCTTCTATACCTTTAGTTATATCAGGAGATATATCCCGAAGCTGCTCAAGCAGTTTCAATCGTTCTTTCTCTTTAAGATTGGGTTTTGTCAATTCTATTGCCAGCCGGTTTGCCGCTTCCCGCTCTCTCTCGAATTTTTCCTCAACAGGCACTTCAACGATTTTGGACATCCAGGAAACAGTTCTTTCCAGGAAGCTGATAAGTTCACTGTTGATGAACCAGGCCCGGACAGCCCTGCCAATTCGTTCAACATTACCGGCCAGGTTTTCATTTTTAGTATTGTACTCTTTTGTGAGGGATGTTGCTTCTAGTAAGCTGTTATTGGCAAGTTTCTGGCGCTCCCTGATTTTATCAGTTGCACCGGCCAGGGAAGCAAGCACCTGAACTGCTCTTGCTCCATCAATACCAAGAGCATCCAGTTTGGCGGCCATAACTGAAAGACCTTCATTATTCCCATTTAGGCCCTCCAGGACTTTGATAAAAGCTTCGTTGGCATCTTCATTCAAAAGATCAGTGAAATCAGAAACATTCATACCGGCAATGTTGGCATATTCCCCGGTGTCCTTAAACATGCTGATAATGGTCTTTCCCATGGCGGTAGAAGCCATCTCAACTCGCTGGCCTTTTTCATCTAATACTGCAGCATAACCAATCACCTGGTCGGAAGTGATATTTGCCTGAGTTGCAATACCGGCAAGCCGCTTCATCATATCGATCAGGTATGGAGCCTGTGCTTGGCTGTTTGCAGAAACCTCATTGATTGCTGAACCTACCATCAACATTGATTTCCTGAAACCAACACCATACTTTTCTCCAACACCAAATATCTCAGTAAGCTTACCAACTTCCCGAATGGCAACTTCAGCCTCTCCACCCAGATCATCCCCCAGGGCAACCTTAATCTGGTTAGCCACTTCAACAAAATCCATTACATCCTTTTTGGATTTCTTTCCCAATCGGCCGGCTTCTTCAGCAAGTTTTAGCAGTTCTCCCCGGGCGGTCCTGGTATTCAGATAACGGAATTCCGTATAGAGTTCTCTTACTTCCTTGCGGGTCATACCAGTTGTCTTCATCACATCAGCCAAACTGTCTGAGAGACCAACATTACCCTGAATCCACTGTTTGATTGAAAAGATCACCCCAGTAATTGTAGCAACACCGGCAGTAACAATCCCAAAGTACCGGTTAAATCCATCAGCCATTTTCTTAATGGAAAAGTGTGATGCAGTAGCTCCTGATCTGACTTTTTGCATTCTTGCCCCAACCTTTTTAAGTTGAGCATCCAGTTTTTTCCATTGTGGAGTGCCATAGGTGGTATTGGATTGTAGAATTTTAAGCTTTTGGTATTCCCTTCGTAATTGAGAATAAGTCATACCAGTTAGGCCAATGGTATTACGCAATTGGTCCATCCGGTTCTCGTTCTCGGAGATCTTTACATTATTCTCACTGATGGCCTGGTTGATCTTCCGGAGATTGTCTTTATAATCCTTGTCTTCTTTGTTCAGTTTTTTCTTCTCAAGCCGAAGGGCCTTGTTTTCATCTTTCAGCTCTCGGGTAGATACCTCCAGGTCACCCAGCTCCTTTTTCGCCGGGTCGCCATTGACAATGACGTTTAGCTTGAGATCTTCATCCCTGATCTTTTTTCCCATCAGTATTCAAGATTTGAAAGATCAGACTTGAGTTTTTCAGCCACTTCCCTGGTGAGGCCATAGTTGAGATTGTATGCTATACGGTTATAATAACCAAAGAAGATCCTGTTATGGATAGGAAAGCCTTTCCGGCGCCTGCGCCTTTTATAGGCATCTTTCCTTTTGGGTTTCATATCCAGGAAGCGCTCCTCAATAGGATGGGTTGCTATTAACTTGCCATCAAAGCCGCCATCTGTTGAAGTTTCAAAAGTTCTCTGGTTACGTACTCGGCCGGTGCGGAAATGCAGGTATTTATCGATGGCAGCCACCTGGCTTTTATCGATATTCTTCCCCTGCTCCTGGAGGGTACGTTTGATGAACTCGGTTCTGATCTTAGGGTCCATGCTGCAAAATTGCAGCAGGAAGCTCCCTTACGAAAGGACAGATACTATATGGTGTAAGGATCCCTTACCTTGTAGAAAGCAGATTCATTTCCATCGACAGGGACACTGATAAACTCATCCTCATCCACCAAAATGAAGAGCCCGCCTTCTTTGTACCACAAAGAATCGGGCTCTACTCCACTCACTTCTGTCTTGTTTCTGTAATATTGACGCAGGTCTGGCATTTTATCGGCTGTTTAAAATAACGGCCCGCCTTTAGTCGCCAAACCTACTCAGTATAGAACCGAACCTCCAAAGAGGCGGCGGACCGTGTATCGGTCACGATTCTATACAGTAATGTAGATTTGGCTAAAGCAAAGATAAGAAAAAAGGCGCCCCTATGAAGGTGGCGCCGTTAACAAACCAAAAATTTACAAACTGTCTTTCAATCATGAAATCCATAAGTTAATTCAGAAAAACAGGAAAAGGTTACCCTGTTTTGGGGAGATGTTAACATTTTAGGTTGGGGGATGGATACATGGAGCGTATGATAATGTTTGTAATTAGTTTTTACCACAACACTTTTTATACTTTTCACCTGAACCACATGGACAAGGATCGTTCCTATTTACTTTTTTTTTTATTTTATCAGGAATGTTTTTTCTAAATATTGGTGGGTTTGCAACATAATCAATTGTATCCGTTGAAGGAAAACGATATGAAAATACAGTTTTGCCACCAACATTTGTGACTGAAAAATCGCCAGCAGTAATAATATCCATACCAATTATAACACCAAAATTTGAATTGTTTTCACACTCAGTAACCTTTAAATTTGGTATCACAATATTATTTGGCAGATAAATATTTACTAAATACACATTTACAATACTCACCCCTCCTGCATGATGTGCTTTTGTTTTCCCAATCGGTGCTAAATTTAGCTTGGTCGCAGTTTCTTTTGTAACAAGACTACCTGTCGCACCGGTATCCCATAAAGCTCTTGTTGGAATGATCCTTGGATCTCCATGTTTGATTTTATCATCAAAAATGGGAATAGAAATTCCAATATCTGTCCTAAGGTCCCTAAGGCGACCTACCCCTGTTAATGTAAATGCTAATGGTTTCGGTGGCAAGTTATTTCCCAAAACTTATGCAAAAGTTACACGTGAATGAAATGTTTGAGTATAACTATCTTCTCCTGGTTCAACATGCTGAATTAAAAATTCACCAGGTTTAAATCTCTCCAAACTTTTAATATATGCATCTTGTTCAGTAATATAATCACCTACTACTTCTTCACCAACAATAACTATAAATTTTCCATTGTATTTCTTGACAAACTCTTCTTGATTATCAAGATAATAATTGAATTCCTTTTCTAACATGACGACCTCCGTTGTCGTTTGGTTACTTAAGATATGATATGCAAATATACAAAATTTTCTTATCTATAAAGTTAACATTCCATTTATAGAAAACACTCACATTAGTTGTTTAACGTATAAATATAAGAAATGTTACTGGTGAAACCAAAACAAAAAGCATTCCGATCCTAACGGACAGCAGATTAAATCAAAACTATACCTCCTGGCACTTTTTGTCTGGGGCGAAAGGATTACTTCTTCCGATTCAAAATAGCCTTCTGAATCTCCCTACCTCCAAAATAAAAAACAAAAACAGAAACAAGCAAAGTCTTCAACAAGGTAACATAAGACTCATCCACAGTAAAAGAAGTAGAAGCAGCGTCCCACAATACAAGAATAGTAAGAAAGCAGATCAGGTAAATCAAAGTCATCGGCCTAACATTCTTTGAAAGCCAGCTATCAGAAGCCATATCAATCTCATGCCGCCTGGTCCTTTCACGTTCATTCTCCATATCCATTTGGAGCAACTCCAGGGCCTGTGCTTTTTGATCATCCGACAATTGATCAGACCCATTGATTGATCTCCCAATTTTGTTCAGTGCCTGCACACCAGTAAGGTCACCGGCAACATTCAGGATCTCAGGAGCAATATTCTGCAGGAATGCCCCTACCCTGGTTTTTCCATGTGCATCTTTGTATTTTCCCATGATTATATGGATTTAATTTCAATGTTAACTTCTTCACCTGATTCAATGGCGCGGGCAATCTCAGGATAAATTTGCCTGTATGCACTTGTACTGTATCCCACGAAACCATTCCCATGAAAATTGGAAGTGAGCTGATCACCAACCAAAATACAGCCTGCAGTATCATCATCATCGTTCCCAATATGTATGAGGACATATTTGAAATTTGGAACATCCTGGATCTGTAGCATACCTCTATGAAATAGACCTCCGAACCTGTTAATGTAGCGATTATGAAAGCCGCCTTCTTTCCTGAAAACCAATTTGTATTTCCCTTCCGGGATCCTGGTTTCTCCAAATACTTTAAAGGTTCGTTTCTCATCTTCAAGGGTAAAACACCTGAACTTTCCGTTGATCAGCAAGATTCCCAGGGTATCATCATCCCCATGGGCAAACCTTATAATATCGATTTTCATGCTACTTTAGTTTCTTGCGTTTTGATGATCTGATGGTATAAATAGCCGCAACAATGGCAAAAATGAATGAAATCGTCTGCAGCCAGAAAATGATTTCTTGTTTTGTGATTTGATCAAACACCGGTGCAACAAAACCTGTTATCCAGCCTATACCTGTGGCTATGATGCCTCTGAATTTGTCCATCTTAATCATTAAGGGTTTTATTAGAAATAGGGTTCAAATAATTCATATACAAATATTATCTCCTGGGTCTTCTTATGAAAGGACATATCAAAACCTCCCGTTTACAAATGTCATGCTCCATCCATCCCAACCATTGAAGTTATATTCCGGATCCATATGGAAGGAATCCAAAGCAAGATTTTGCAGATCCGGATGGAATTCCGAATCACAATTCTCAGAGATCTCTATCAGTTTTTCCTTGATGGCCATTATTGCCTGCTGGGTATCATGATAGTCAGTGATCATGTTGTCATCATTGCGATCAGAACCCTCCCGCCTTGTCAATACGAACATCAGGAAGTTATCCCGATCACCATAATTATCATGATCACCTTCTCCATCTGCAGACGGGATCACAGCCAACAACAATGGCATCTGATCAGTAGTCAGGTCCTTAGCTTTTTTGTGGAAGTGATCTTCCTGCACTGTGATCACATGATGATTGATCCCATCGATGCTGGCCACCAGGTGAATTACAAGCTCTTTGAATTTGTTAACGCTAATCATGATTTTCGAGTTGGTTTAGATAAGAGATCCTTTGCCGGTAAAGCAGGTAAAGGATATCATAAAGATTTTGCTGCATAACATTTTCCAGCGGTCCAAAAATCCCGGTTTCTGCCAGGGTAAATCCAATGCTCATCAAACTGGCCTTCATGTTGTATTCCTGTTTGCTGGCCAGCTCCCTTTCTTTTATGGTGGATTCATACAAGAGCTTCAGGCTGATCCTCTCCCCTTCAAACTCAACTTCCCCTTCCTTCAGGAACTTTTCACATGCTACATAAAAAAGGTATGTCCCGAAACGGTACCCGATCGGAAGCCGGCTGATCCGTTTCGCCCTCGATGGGATCCTCTCCAGCTTATACCTTTGGCCTTTGGGCCGGTAAAGAACTGCAGTGAGCAGATCCAGTGATCGCAGGTCCTGGGAATTGGAGTAACTTTCAAAATATGCATGTGCATCCACATACTGTTTGAAAGTGATATCCTGGAGAGCGTCGGCCGGTCCGTGAAGGGGTCGCAAAATACCGGCAAAGATGTTTCGCGGGATCAAAGGAACGGGATTATGAACGAAGTCAAAATTAAACTGCAGGACCGGCCGGCCCTCCTGGAAGTCTTCATGGAAAATAAAGTCAATGTGTTCTGAAATGTAGAACAGATTTTCAGAAATTCTAAACTTTTCTTCTTCTTCAAGACTCATATACCTCTTCTTATCATGGCCAATGTCCATCAATTTGTAAATGAACATGGTCTTCAGATCGCTTGCATTGATCTTTCCCTGGTTAAGATCATACAACAGCCCGGCCAGGAAAACAAATTCCTCCGGTTTTAGTTCCTCTAGACTTGAGGCAATCTCTTTGCGATATCCTTTTTCCGGTATTTCTACAAGGTGCATTACTTGGTTTTTTCCAGGTATTCAATTAAGGTTTCCGCCTGGCCTTCAGCCATCTTTTCTTCATCATCGCTGAATCTCTCAAAATCCTTCTTAAAATCATCATTCCACTTTTGGAATGCTTTAATCAGTTGGCTTTTTGTAAATTCAAAATGTTCATCCATTATAAATTTGTTTTTGATTATTAATTCACATTGATTGTTGGGATGTCCATGACAATCCTAATTCCAGCTTCCTCCGGATCCAGGTTCACCTGGTAATAATTTTCAAGAAGATCATAGCTTGTATCAAGGCCATACTTTTCATCCATCAGGGAGATCATGTACTTTTTCCAGATTTGCTTTTTCAGGTTGTCCACATAGCTATCGGCTTTCTCCTGGAAAGCATAAACAGCAAAGTCGGTCCTTCTTTTTGAATTCTGCCTGAAGGAAGTCACAAAGCGGCGCCATTGATTGTTACATTCATTGAACTTATCAATGAGATGTTCATCCAGGTACAACAGACCTTCAAAACTGGTCGAATGATCATTCAGGTGATGGGTGAACTCCAGGAACAGTTTGTTCAGAAGCAATGTTGCTTTTTTTTCTTGCCGGTTCTTAATCCTTGAATGACTCATAATCTTACAATTCCTTCATTTGAGTTAATATGGCCTGTTATATCCGGTGTATCGAACTCCTCCCCTGCAGCTTCTGCATCCAGCCTGTCCAGGTATTCGGCCAGTGACCCGAGCTCTAGCTGAGCATCCTGGAAAAGTGAATGACCCACCTCTTTTCTCACAGTGGTTTCAGCAACTTGTTTTGCTTTCTGTGTCAGTCGATCAGATACATATTCCTGGAAGATCCCCCCGGGAAGGATCTGCACGGACAATCTTTGCACGGCCATGCTCAGGGCAAAGAAGGCCACCGGCATGCGGATATATGCCAGGGTATCTTCATAATCAGTAAAGTCACCGGTTTTGATGGCTGTTTTGATGTCATCAAAAAGCTCATTCCCCAGGACTGGCCGGATATGCTTTCTTTCAGCTTCTTTGATAAAAGGCAGGATCTTGAGGAAAAACCGCCTGGAATTATCAATCGGGAAAATCTCCTCGAATTGCTTGGCCGTATTGATGAATAAACTCCTGGCTGTTTTCTGGGCTTCGGAATTTTTCCATTCCGCAATTTGCTCTTGGTTTTTCTCCAGGAATGCAATCAGCCGGTCGGTTGTTTTGTGAGCCTTATTCAGGGTAGCTTCGTCATCCCGGTGGATCATCCACTCCCAGGGAAGCTTTTCATTATCCGCATCAATTTTGATCTTTCTTCCATCTCCGGAATGAGAAACATCAGTATGAGCCTGGTAGTCATGAATGGCGTAATATGCAATCGGCAGTCTCAGGTATTGAACCAACTTATCATTCAATTCTGTCCCGTCCGGATTAAAATCATCCGTCTTATAATAGGTCCTGGCCCGGTCATAAACCGCCTGCCCGATCAGTTCGATCATTGCCTCCTCCTGGAGCTGCACATCGGTTTTGATGTTCTCAAAATTCACGGAAGCATACAAAAAGCCGGTCAGTTTCTTCAGCTCATCGGTTCCCTTATGATCATTGTCTTTGTTGAATAGCATGATTAAGATTTTTTCTCAAAAACAGTTTTAAAGCAACTCAACCATACTGGAGGCTGGCTCATCCCTGAAAATACAGAAAGCCAGATTCGACCAAAGAATAAGACCTTTATTCTTTGCCAGAAAGACAATTTCCAGCAGCTTATTGATTGCTTGCCATCATTAAACACCCACAGATTGCCACATTTTCCATCCTTTTTCTCATCCCATTGAGTAGGCGGTTTCAGACATTTTGTTGCTTCGTTAAATTTTTTCGGTTTCAGTGAGCTCATAATTCTTAATTCTTAATTATTCATTATTAATTATTTCGAATTCTGTCTTCCGGATTGGTTTGTTCTTCGGTTATTACTGCATCATGGTAAAATCCCAGGCGCCACCTGGTCCCCGGGAAGTTCGCCTGGATGGCATTGTTGATGTCTTTACATACAATGCTTTCAGGGATGTCCACACCTGTTTTCAGATAGAGCTTGAATGCATAGAGTTGTTCGGATCCGGATGGCAAGTTTCCATCTGCAGAGATATTACTCAGCGCTGGGTGCAATCCAATCCCTGCAGTAATTTCAAAAGCTGAGCGTTTGGCAGTGTCGAGTTGGGCCTTAACATACTGTTGTATCTTCGGGTCAATTGGTTCAATTTCCCATCCAACGTATTCATTTGCCGAATCATCCCAGATGGTTTCACTGGTCATCATCTTGCCGGCTTTTTCAATGCCAATCAGGCCTTCACCAAACTTTTTAAAAACTTCATCCTTGTAGTTTTCAAAAGCATCCTCGCTGTACTGGACATTTTTGAGCCTGCAGTTCTCTTTGAACTGTTCTCTCTTCTGGGCCCAGTACATGGCTGGTGATTTGATATGATACCGGATGGATGCAGCATTCACATTGAAGTTTTTCAGTAATTTGGGGATTGTGCTGCCTACGGTGATCCAGTTCCGGAGGCCGTAAAATGATGGCCGGCTGTACTCATTGTCCAGGGCAAAAGAATACAAATTGCTGTATCGCATTGATACAGGATGCCGGAAAGGTTTTCTTTTATCAAAAACCGGGTATCTGCGCAATGACTCCAGGTGTGTCATTGCAAAATCACCGGTGATGATGTTTTTGATGTCATCTCCATCGGGCCACTCCAAACGGGCGTCAGTTGAGCTCACGTGCTCAAGGTGGGTGATCCTTCCGCTCTGGCCTAGTCTCACTCCACGATTGCGAAAGTACTTTGTGAAATGTCCATTCATGGCCTCAAAATCCACAATTGCCTTCAGCAAGTAATCCTGGTAGTCCCATTCCTCCAGCCAGCTTAGAATATTTTGCTCCTCTCCCCAGGTTCTTTTTCTTTCACCCTCTTCAAACTTCACCTGGTAAAGAGCCGGTCCCTGGCCCCACAAAAGCTGGGCTTTTTTGTTCAAGCTCTCCGGGGTGATGCCTTCATCATCCAGCAACTCACGCATATCAACCGGCAGGTTATTGGTTTCTCCCCAGGGGATGATCTGGAAGTCCCCGATCCTGATCGGGAGTGATTTAACTGAAGATCCCGGCCAGGGTTGAGCACCTGAGGCAGGACTGCGATCCTCGGAGGTAATTTCGAAAGTATAAACATTCAGGCCTGTATCAATAAAGCCATAATCGCCTTGTCGGTGTATTTTCATCCCCTACGGTCTTTTGATCTCTACCTGCATTCCATTAAAATACGCGAGCAAGGGCTGCCAGCAAACTTTCTTTTTTCCACTTTCAAGGTCCTTGAAAAATAGCTTGAAATCTGCATTTTCAAGATCATCACCTTTAGCTGCTGATCTCAAAATGCCTTTTTTAATGGTTACAAGACCGTGTGCATGGTCTCTCTGCCGGTCATATGTGAAAAAGGAAAAATTAAAGGGCTGATCCTTACTGGTCAGCTTGCGCATCTCTGCAATTGCATGGTAGAGATTGATTTTTTGCATGAGAACAAAAATCAATCAGGCGGGGAAAAAGGCAAAGGACAGTTCAAAGGCAGTTAATCAATACTTCCTAAGTATTTTTGGAACTTATTGAGCAATGCTTGTTGCTTTGTTCCATGGTTTCCAATTCTTTCATCTTCATAAAATATTTGATGTTCATCATAAAATGGCTGCGATTGCTTCTCTCTAAGAGCATTATATTCTTCATTTAGTACATTTAGATTATTTTTTAAATACTGAATAAACTTTTTTACAAACTCTATTGTACTAAAAAACTCAAGATATTTATTATCGAGAACTAGTAGGTAACCATTATTATCATTAACTAAATCAGTTAATTGATAAATCTCATTAAACTCAATTCCACAATCCTTTATGCGTGCCTTAAACTTAACTCCTACAATTCTACTAAGCTGCTCATAAACAGCCATATGCTTAAATTCATTCATTTTTATTGATTTTGATTCGTGCTTTAAAATTATTAAAAAACCAAGTATGACCAAAAAAAATCCCGATCGCGTCCGGAGGACGTGATCGGGATCCGGGAAATCTATCCAACGATTTCCTTTTCAAGCTCCAGGAGCTTCTTATCGATCTTTTCAATCGCAAAATCAAGAAACTCTCGAACAATCATGTTATTGGCAACAGAAAGATAGGTCTCATTTCTGCTATACTCGCGATTGTCCTGCAGGGCAACCCTCAGGATCTTGCTGTCCAGGTTGTCATCATAATCAGACCCCTGATCTTTCTTAAACTTGATCAGCTGTTCACGGGTATCCATGAAAGTCTGGCGATGCTGGATCAGTTTAGCCTTGTGATTGAATTTTTCAATCTGATCATCCAGAACCTTCTGAATATCCTCAACAGAAGGTTTTTTCTC